>Ga0209086_10000173_pt1 | contig 57213 bp, 64 predicted proteins | sample M_130207_XF_Meta_FD_187312 | JGI IMG/M metagenome (GOLD analysis project Ga0209086, IMG submission 187312) | Freshwater microbial communities from Lake Montjoie, Canada to study carbon cycling - M_130207_XF_MetaG (SPAdes) (version 2) | ecosystem: Environmental > Aquatic > Freshwater > Lake... | reverse complement strand
CTTTACTGTGATGAGCACCGCAAGCCTGGTGTTGGAATGAAGGAGTTGGGTGAGGGCTGGAAGACTCTTCAGGCATCCGAGTCTAAGGCGGACAAGAAGCGGATTGAGGATTACCAAAAGAGTGCAACTCTTCTCAAGACAGAGCATGAGGAGGCAATGAAGACCTATGAGCCGGCAGACGGGTATGATGACAAGGGTCGTCGTATCTTGAGTGATGAGGAGAAGGCTATCAAGAAGGCGGTTCGTAAGAACTCCAAGACCGAGTCTGAGTCCTCTAGCGAATCAGAGGATGAGAAGCATGTAGTCAAGAAGTCGTCTAACAAGAAGCCTGTTGCCAAGAAGGAGTCTACCAAGTCTGGTTCCGATTCTGACACTAAGAAGAGTTCGTCAAAGAAGGCGGCAAAGAAGGCGGCAAAGAAGGTTGTAGAGTCTGACTCGGAGTCTGACTCTGACTCGGAGTCTGACTAAACAAAAAATCAAACAAAAAAGTGAAGAGACTTTTTATATCCCGAATCAGATTTACTTCTGATTCGGGATTTTTTTTGGTCTCACCATTAAAAAAATGATTTTTTAATATGTTTTAGTATATATTATATATTATGGAAGAGACAGAGCAAAAGATTAGAAATTATATATTTGGGGACCGTGTTTATAACGAGAAGGTAAAGTTAACAGTTGATATGGTTAAATCAGTATTAACCGCTGTTGTACCACAATCTCTTGTTAAGAAAACCCTTTCTCAAGGAATGACTTATAATATCAAGTCAATTAATATCACAACATGTGATTGAAAATAAAAATGAAAAAAAGAAAGATATTTGATCATCATTAACATATTATGGCTTCTATTGCATCAAATATTATGACTCAACAGGACGTTGCTGTTCAGGAGAAGGAAAGTATTACAGTTCTGATTGTTCTCGACGTCTCTCACAGCATGTTCCATTGTATTCTATCTGGAGAAATGAAAAAGGCTGCATCCGTGTTTTTGGAATCTTGTAAATCCAAATACGAAAACGCGACTGTAATTTTCACACAGTTTGGTTCTAATATCAATATCAGCGAACCAATGCCAATCGCTACTGCAGAAGTTCCAAAACTTGAAGCAGATGGAATGACCGCTCTTTATGAAGCAACTTGTAAGACTGTTGAGAAAGCAAAGTCGCTTGCAAAGAAGGGTATTTTGTTCATCATAACTGATGGACAAGACAATTCATCTCAATCAGAATATTCTTCCGAAGTATTTAAGACTACTATTTCTGATCTTAAGAAAAAGGAATGGGAAATCTGCTTCATTGGGTCTAATGATCAAATTATCAAATATGGTATTCGTTCAGGTATTCCTGCAGAGAGTTGCGCAGCATACGACGAGTCTCAACCAGGATCTATGTTCTTACTTTCGAGAGCTGTAAGTAATATGATGTCCTCAACGGACAAAACGACTCATCTGGATATCCGTTCTCTTAGCACTCCCAAGTCAAGGCCTGAACCGTCTGGACCGCATCCTCTTCTTAAGAGATCGAGAGCAGTTGGTCACTATGCACCAAGTTTAACTCCCAAGAAACTTGATCTATAAAAAATCAAAAAATCAAATAAAAAAGTCGAGATTCTTTTTATATCCTGATTCAGAAGTACTTCTGAATCAGGATTTTTTTTGGTCTCAGAATCCTTCAGAAAAAAAATGATTTTTTATAACATTTTTAAATTGATAATTATTATAATGTCCTCTACAAAGAATATTAAGTCCAAGTCATCTTCCCAATATTACCCAGATATGCCGGCCGCAGTTTATGATGCCGCTGCAGATATAGCAGATGCTGTTCAAGTTGTTATCGACCAAGCCAAGACCGACCATTCAACCAAGCGCGCTCGGGAGGCAGTCTTTAGCGATGATGAAGACGCCTCTGATTTGACTGCACAAGCAAAGCCCTTTATTCCCAAGGAGGATCCGCGATACAAGACTGCCATGTGCTTCAACAAGTTGTGTCAGCATGGAGATAAGTGCACTTTTGCTCATTCCGAGGATGAACTGCGAAAGCGCATGTGCAGGTTTGGTGACCGTTGCCGGAACGTAAACAGACACAGTCAAGGTTGGGATAATGTAGAGCGTGTTGCAGTATGCACTGCATATCACCCAGGCGAGACTCTTGACAATCATATCTACCGTGAAAAGGATTTTAAGAGTCGTCAAAAGCCGAGTGTAAAGCCTATGAGTCGCCCGAGTCCAGTTCTCAGTGCGTTCATGCCAAGGGGTATGGAACCGGAGACAATGCCTACATTTGAACAGGTATATATGGAACTAGTCGATCTAAGAAATGAAGTTGCTAAGCTTAGACACGAAGTTGCAGGAATCAGGAAGTAAATCGTGTTGAATGAGTCGTTTTGAAAAATCAAAAAATCAAACAAAAAAGCCGAGATGCTTTTTATATCCCGAATCAGATCTACTTCTGATTCGGGATTTTTTTTGGACACAATATTTAAAAATTGATTTTGTAATTAAAGAATAATTACAATATTAAAATATTATGTCTTCTGATAAGCAAACTAAATCTGAATCTTTATCTGAACGCTTATGTATATCGATATACACAAAGGATTTACCAGGTCCTGAAAAGAAATCAGTATTTAAAGCAACAGTTCCAGAATCAAAATTTCAAGAGACTATAAAGTCGGCTATTGATTCTGGAAAGTATTCAAATGTTATAATAACAATCAAATAAAAATGAATTTAGAATGTAATTTTATAATATAAAATATTATACAATATGTCTAAGAAAGTATCTATTGATGTAGACGAAGATCAACAAGAACAAGTTCTCCAGTTTTTGGAGATGCTTAATATTGGAGGTAAAGATAAGAAAAAAGGCAAGAAACAATCTAAGGATGATCTAGAATCAGAAGATGAGTTTCTCCTATCGGATCCAAAGTATATAGTTAATAAGGTTCTAAGTCACAAGATAGATAAAGATGGAAAATATGTTTTTGAGATAAAATTTAAGGGCTATCCAGATTCTGAATGGATTGAAGATGATCTAACAGATTGCGAGGACCTGATCCAAAAATATAAGGCTATTCCAACTGTCTATGCTTTTTGCCGTGTTAGCTCTGCTGGTCAAATTGGTGAAGATCATGTAAGTTTAGACGCCCAATGTGACAAGTTGAAGGAAATTGCAGCGGAGAAATACCCAGGATTAAGGCTCAAGACTTTCAAGATTTCTGCATCGGCGTATAAGAAAATTCCTCAAGTTCTCAAATCAATTGGGGAAGCCGCTACTCGCGGTTCACACATTATTGTATATCGCGTAGATCGCCTTTCCAGAAATATTTTTCAGAGCATGCAATGGCTTGAAAATCTTTCATATAAAAATGTAGGTGTTCATTCTTTTGTTGGTGGAAAGTCTTATGCAGATGATAAGCTTGGGTTTGTCCAAGCTATTTTGGACGCACAAAAAGAAAGCGCTCTAATCGGTGATCGAGTAAAGATGAGTATCGCAAAGAGAAAGGAGCGTGGAGATGAGGCGATTGGAAGTGTGCCTTACGGTAAAAAGCTTGATCGAGTAGAAGGTGGGCGTTTAAAGGTTGTTGATGATGATCGAGCAAATTCAGTAATAAGCTGGATTAAGAAGTCCAAGCTTTCTTTAACGAGTATTGCAAATACTTTGAATAAGACTGGAAAGAAGAAGAGGGGGCGTTACTGGACCCTAAAAATGGTAAATAAGTATAAGAAGTAAAATCAAAAAATCAAAAAAAAAGAGAAAATCTTTTTTAAATCCCAAACCAGATATACTTCTGACTCGGGATTTTTTTTGGACCAAAATTTCTCAAATAAAAATGATTTTTATAATGATAATCTATAGGTATTAATAAGAATGTCTTCTACCAAGATTGATTATATTATGATGGCGGACACATCTGGAAGTATGCATAATCTGTATGCTAATGGATATGTCAAGGAGGCTGGACAAGCCTTCTTAGAAAATGTAAAGGAGAAAAACCCTGACAAGCTTGTAATGTTTGCAAGTTTTTCTCATATCATCAAGATCGACGAACCTGTTCCAGCTAAAGACGCAGTTTTTCCAGATTACCAAGCTGACCTTCAAGGAATGACAGCCTTATATAAGGCTGTTTGTGACACTGTAAAGTCTGGATCCTTGTCAGATAAAGGTGTCTTGTTCATCATTACTGATGGATGCAACACAGCTCATGATGAATACAAGCGAGACTTTCAAGAGACTCTCGCAAAAATCCAAAAAGATGGATGGGAAGTATGTTTCATTGGATCAGATCAAAATGTTGTGAACTCTGGAATTGCTGCTGGAATTCCAGCAAGATGCTGTGCAGCGTTTGACTCATCTAATCCTGAGACCCTGGTATATCTAAGTCGTGCAGTAAGCGAGGCAATTGGTTCCCAACAACATGGAACTCCACTTGACATACGTGCATTAAGTACTCCTAGTGCATCAACTCCTCCTGATGCTACTCCTTTTATCCAAGCACCTTTCCAATCACCTTTACAACGTGCTATCACAGTTTCCGGACTGAAAAGATCAGTATGTGGAAGTGATTAAAAAACAACATTAAAAAAGACGAGAGACTTTTTATATCCCGATTTAGAAGTTGTTCTAAATCGGGATTTTTTTTGGACCAAATTTTGCTCAAATAAAAATGAAATTTTATTACAACTTATCCTTTAACAATTATAAGTATGTATACTTGGGATGAATATTTTGAAGATGTAAACACAAGATATATAAATGGTGACACAAAGCTACATCAATTGTGTATAAACCCTTTCAAAAATGATTATCAAAGAAACTTAGTTGAACTATTATTAGAGGCAGGAATAGACACAAATACCAGAAATGACCAACTTGTAACACCATTACATTACGCATCTTATTATGGTGATATAATGACAGTATCATTGTTAATTTATCATGGTTCAATTATAAACGTTATTGATAGATATAGTCATTCTCCTTTAGAATATGCAATTATGGCTGGTAATAATGATATTGTAAATTTTCTTGTAAGTTACGGAGCTTATAGACGTTGGTAAGCTTTTTTAATTAAAAAAAGCCGAGATTCTTTTTATATCCCGAATTGGAAGTTCCAATTCGGGATTTTTTTTGGACTGGATTTCCCATTAAAAAAATGATTTTTACAATCAAATATTATAAAAGTTAGTATATCATGCCAAACACACTTATTATGTTCCCGGACGCTGATTCCTGCTTCAAGAAGATTATCTACGACAACAACGACAACGACAACAACGACAACGACGACAACGACGACGAGGATGACCCTACTATCTCTCATACTTCATCAGATGTGCCAATTCCAAACGATGTGCTTGACAAGGCAACCAGCGTTTGGCTAGAGGAGTATTGGACCCTTGATGAGTATACAAATGTATTTGTATGTGATGCCCCTGAGCCCATCCCGCTTTTTGTTAAGCGGAGAATTATTACCCTCACTCCTCCGACCGAGGATAACACGGCAACCAATGCCGAACTTATCCCTCGGTTCTCAGAGGGATACCTTAAGCGTGTTGAGCGCGATGCCGAGGCGCGAAAGGCTCAATTTGCAGCGAACAGGGCTGCAGCTACCGCTCGCCCAAAGCGCAAGAACAATGCTATCCCTAAGCCATTCAAGGTTAAGCCGGTCAAGAGCATTGCGATCAAGACTGCAAAGACAGATGCAGAGATTCGCCGTGATGAGGCGATTGCTGTGCAGGCAAACAAGATTGCTGAGCGAATCAAGACACAGATGGCTGCCATTGAAAAGCCAACTGTTAAGCCCGTCGAGGTGGATGAGGCCGATGAGGTAGACGAGGCAGAGGAGGCGATTCGAATTGCCTTTATCCAGAAGGCGGCCGCTTCTATCATCTCGTATTGCAAGAGCGATGAGGCTAAGACGGCGAATGAGGCTAAGACGGCAGCTGATGTAAAGAGCAAGGCTGCTGCTAAGGCTGCAAAGGTCTCTCAAGCAAAGGCCGTAGCCGACGCCAAGGCCGCAGCTGAGGCTAAGGCTGACGCTGATGCAAAGGCTGCTCAAGTTAAGGCAGCAGCTGAGGCTGCGTTGTGGTCTTTGGTTAAGGCACCAGTCAAGGTGACAAAGGCACCTGTCAAGCCTATTCACACCCCCCAGTCATTGATCAAGACAATGATGTGCACGTCTGTGGTTAAGAATGTAGAATGCCGCCATGGAAAGACCTGCCGATACGCTCACACAATTGATGAGTGTAATCCGGTCGAATGCAAGTGGGGCGCCAAGTGCAGGAATAAGAGCTGTGGATACTTTCACTCGGCTATGGAGTCCAAGTTGGATTGGGTGAAGCGAACATGTCGGTGTTGAAAAAAATAAAAAATCAAAAAAGCCGAGATGCTTTTTATATCCCGGATCAGAACTACTTCTGATCCGGGATTTTTTTTGGACCTAAATTTCGGTAAATAAAAATGATTTTTATAATCAAATATGCTATAGAATAGCATACAATATGTCTAAGAACAATAAGATCATTATCGCCGCAGTTACCGACTTCATCAAGGATTACATCTCCAAGAACAGCATCTCCAAGACCACCGATCTGATTGCCAAGATGCAGTCTTCCGACTTTATGGACAAGGTGGCAGCATCCATTCCTTCAAACAAGAAGGATCCCAACCGCCCCAAGAAGCCAATCACGCTGTTCTTTCGCTTTTCAGCAGAGAACCGAGCAAAGGTAAGTGAGGCCCTCCAAAAGAAGGGCGGTGATAAGCCCAAGAACACTGATATCACTAAGCGTCTTGGTGAGCTGTGGAAGGAGTTTAGTGAGAAGGCAAAGAACCCCAAGAGCAACGAGGGCAAGCAGACTGCCAAGTGGCAGAAGGAGCTCGATGCAGCTATGGTCGAGTATAAGAGCAAGATGGAGGACTATGTGGCTCCTCCCGGATACAAGACAGTCGGCAAGACCAAGAAGGTTGCATCTCGTGATCCTCTGGCTCCCAAGAAGCCCAAGACCGCTTATCAGCTTTACTGTGATGAGCACCGCAAGCCTGGTGTTGGAATGAAGGAGTTGGGTGAGGGCTGGAAGACTCTTCAGGCATCCGAGTCTAAGGCGGACAAGAAGAGTATCGAAGCGTTGCAGAAGAACGCAGCAGATCTCAAGTCTGCGCATGAGGAGGCAATGAAGACCTATGAGCCGGCAGACGGGTATGATGACAAGGGTCGTCGTATCTTGAGTGATGAGGAGAAGGCTGTTAAGAAGGCTGTTCGGAAGAACTCCAAGACCGAGTCTGAGTCTGGTTCCGACTCGGAGGATGAGAAGCCATCTGCCAAGAAGCCATCTGTCAAGAAGTCGTCTGCCAAGAAGCCTGTTGCTAAGGCTAAGTCCAAGTCTGGTTCCGATTCAGACACTAAGAAGAGTTCGTCAAAGAAGGTTGCAAAGAAGGTTGTAGAGTCCGATTCTGACTCAGAGTCTGACTCTGACTAAACAAAGAATCAAACAAAAAAATATTGTTGAAAAATTTCTCTAACGTGTCTATATACTTATAGATTAATCGGAGACATAATTTCAATAATAAAAAAGTTGAGATACTTTTTATATCCCTAACCAAATTTGGTTAGGGATTTTTTTTGGACTTAATTTTTAAAAAATGAAAAATAAAATAATAAATAGTTTATTTATTATTTATGGCAGATCAAGAACGTTTGGCAGATATTGTTTGCGAGCTAAAGAAATTACAACCGCGAATTTCAGACGGATTTAATAAATACGTTGAATACCCTGAAGGTTTGTTAAAAGTCTTATCAGAAACTTTTCTGTTAATCTTGCAAGAAGACTTAGAAATATGCGAAAAAATACAATCCATTATCATCATCATGATGGACTTTGAAAAATTTCTATCTGATAGCTATGCATTGCATGCAGGTAAATATGGTGTATATAATACACTAAGAGATTTTGCATCAAGCATAATGTTGTCTTAATTTTAAAAAAAAACGAAAAATGATTTTTTAATTAAAATATCATTAAATATTTAATCATGTCATTTCCATGCTCTACTTGCAAAAAATCTAATATCACTACAGATTCAGATGGATACGAGGCAAGTCCAAGACCTTTTGGATCATCCTACTACTATACTACTTTAGAAGAATTTGAATGTTTTAATCCTTGTCAAGAATGTAACCGGGATTGCGATGCATGCGATCAAGTTGGAGAAATTGAGGCTGTGAATTGCTACCACTGTAATGAGGAAATATCAAACTGTCAGGTATTCACATGTTTTAATACTTATTGTTCGGTTACTAAGTGTGTAAAATGTGCTAGAAAAGATAATTCTTCAGGTTTATGTGTTGATTGTTTTGCTGATATGTGTGATGCACAACATGAATATATGGTGAGTTGTCATTATTAAATTGATTTTTTAATTAGATTTTCATAATAAATAGCGTCTTCTTTAACATGGCAAACATAGATACTTTGATCCAGAGCTCCAACATTCCGACTTTCTACGATCTATCTGAAATTAACTACGCTGTAAATGGACAAAAAATTACACTTTACGTCTGGTCTGAATATGAGCCAGATTATCGTCCTATTTACGGAATTTACACTTTCATTATGTCAGAGAAATGTCGCGGAGACAGATGGGTTACTTTACTGAGAGACGATGGCAAAGAGATTAGCTTTAATGCAGACGATGATGACTATTTCTACCACTATACACTGAATATTCCGGCAATAATAACAGATTAATTATAAATATGAACAAAAAAGCTGAGTGCTTTTATATCCCGAAACAAATTTGTTTCGGGATTTTTTTATGACAGATTCCAACATAGAAAAAAATGATTTTTAAAATAGATTTACTTTTAAAAATTATACAACATGGAAAGTTTTATTGATAACAAGAAGAAGGCGTTTAACGATGCTATGAATCTAGATATTGATGGTAAGAAGTCTCACTTCTTACTCTTAGCACATAATATGGAATTGCCCGGTGACCCTATCAAGATTCCACTCCTCGACCAGGATGTGGCTTATACGAACGGCAAGTTGGCAGTAAGAAATATGCTCCAACGATCAATCCAGGAGGTATTCAAGAAGTTTGATGTTGATATGTATAATACTTTTGAGAATAAGAAGGGAATTGTTGAGCAAATGGTTTGGGGATGCTATCGCAAGCAGTTTTACGAGAAGTTTCGCCATCTGTATGTTGATATGCTGTCTCAAGACCAGATCCAGAAGCGCGGTATTGAGAAGCTAGCATTAGAGAGGGCAAATCTAAAGAGAAACGAGAAGATTATTGCAGAGCAGCTTCGGTTAGGTGGTGGTGATCTAGATCTTGGTATTAAGAGGTGGAACGAGAGGGTTAAGGAGGATAAGATCGTTGCGGATTCACGAGATAGGGTAGTTAGTCTAGCACAGGAGAAGGAGTTTAATTCTTGGTTGTCTTCTCCGGATGGCAAGGCATTTATCAAGGCTCCTGTAGATACTTCACCAAAGTTTTTTTATCCAATTGTTTCTTCTTATAGGTCTTCATCCACTTCTCAGACGTTTAAGGCTAATAATCGCGAGGATGTTCTTAAGTGGCTTGTAGATTTACAAAAGTTCTCCATTAACAATCACAAGACCAAGATTAGTGTACGGATGTGTCTAGATTGGGATTCATCAGTTCCTTTTTCATATCCAACAACTTTTATTTCCTGCGACGACAAGTTTTTAAAGTTTCACGCAACTGATTCTATCAGTAAGATGGCTACTATTGAAGTTCTTGGTATTGAATATAGCGATGGCTGGTATATCACTACAGAGCAATCAAGTATGGCATACAAGCTTCTTCCCACTCCATTTACTGATAATTTTCGTAGTAGGAATCCTTGTATGGGATTATCATCAAAGTGTTATATTATGAGGCGAGTAGATAATGCTGTTAGCAGGGTATCAGTTTATCTTGACTCAAAGGAGGTAATCACAATTAATTACATGCCTCATAGTGATCCAAATATGCCTCCATCACCAGATAGTATGGATGTATTTTCTGATAGGTTATCTGCTGTAGCAGAGGCTCAGAAGGAATCGGATGCGAGACTTGAAAAGATGATTAATGATCGTGAGGAGTATGTGGCAAAGTTAAGGGATATGACGATGAAGATGAAGGCGGCCAAGTTAAATGGCGATAAGGCTACTGAAATGTCAAAGGATCTAAAGATGATAGTAAATTTGTTTTCAAATGGATATATTGATCAGGATGCTTTTAATAGGATGGTTGAGAATTTAAGCAAGTAATAAAATCAATTTTAAAAAGATCTTTGTATAAAAATGGATCAATCAGAACAAATCCGTAAGTCTATTCTTGGTGATGGAACTTACAGTAATAATATTGATAGATATCAAGAACTCTGTCTTGGATGAGGTGATACCAGAGTGATTGATCAATAAGGTGTTGGTGCAGGGAATGGCTAATAAATTTAGGCGTATAAAGATAACAACGTGTGAGTGAACACTATTGTATTAGATTAAAAAATGATTTTTATTTTGATCTATTATTCAAAAGAATAACAGATGAATTCTAACTTTATCATAAAACCTACCGACACTCGTAGAGAAATACGACTCAAGTTGGAACAACGGTTGAAATATTTCACTGATTCTAAATATACTGATAGTTGGGTGCATAAGATATGCACATACTCTTGTGTTGACGAATGTAAATCTAAAGCAACGTGCTTGAATATTCCAAATATGGACGAGTTTGTATCGCAAATTAGGGATGAATGTTTAAAAGGCCCTATGAACACTGAATTTTGTATTAGTCAAGTTGTTAAGCATTTTTTAGCAATCAATAAGCTTGATGGTGAGGGCACGTGGAATAGAGCAGGTTATTATAAAATAGACCCGGCGGGGTCTGCTCGTTTTATTAAATGGCAATTTGATGTTCCCATGGCGTTTAGGGAGATAGCAGAGCAGTTTTTTACACAAGATTATAGCACTGCCAATGGGGATATTGCTGTGATTGAGTATGATTGGGGTAAAATTGATAGGGATGTGCCCGAACTTCCGTATCAAGATACCCCATATGAAGATTATTGTGATAAATTGTATGAGCCACTGGATAAAGTTGGAGAATGTCCCATGTTGGAGTATTTGAAGTCCGAGGGACATGCTGAAAGATCTCACACTCTTACAGCAAAATATCGTGTTAATGATGTTAGTATTGGAAGATTGAAAAAAAAAGAATGAATTCTATGCCATCATCTTCCCCTGTATTGTCTAGGACTTATAGAACGTGGTGTGAGGGATGTGGTAATAGGCATATGAGTAGAGGATTTTGATAGACTCTTAAGTGTCAGAAATATAGATTAGATTGTATGTTAAGAGGAGTGCGTGTGATAGTATGTTGCGGTAAAGTAAAAAGTAAATTTATTAATATATTCTATAAGAATATATTAAATGATGTTGTAGATTCAAATATTATGAAAGTGCCCGATGTCTATAAACATTATTGAAACAGTCTAAATCAAAATGTTTGTGACATCTATATATGCATGTCAATATATAAATAAATATTGTTGTGATAAATAAACCATAAAATAATATAAATAATACATTAAAGATAAAATCAAAGATATGATTATCATTTGAAGATATATTATCAATAAATATACCATATATTCCTGAATTACTATACATATCAATTGTTGATAATGCATATTTACCAACAAATGGTGTTAATATTCCACCAGCATTCCAAGTAATATGTAATATCTTTGGAAAACCATTATTTTTAAAGTGTAAATCATTAATAATATTTTTAACATCAGAAAATAACACTATGTACCAAGTATTTATACTATCAAAAATATCACTTTCGTTGTGAATTATATAACTTAAATTAACATCATAATTATTACTATATAAAAGAACCGCTGTTGAATTATCTATATCTATTTTATCAGTTAATAAATTAAATGATTTATTATAAGATGTTGGTAATATTAAATTTTTATAAAATTTACCGTTTGATATAGATTTGAATAAATTTATTAATAGTTCTATAACTGGTTTATCAGATGAATGAAATAATTCTTGAATACCATTATCATTTTCTAATTTAATAGTAATCAATTGTTTTTGTAATTTTAAACTGTTTTCAAAAATATCTGTAAGAGCTACATATAATGTATATATAGTTGGAAATGTATGTGATACTACAAAAGACTCATCTTTTTTATTATAAAAATATCTTAAATCAAACATATTTACGCCGTATTCCACCTGCTCTTTTAAGTTTAATGTTTGACAATTGGCCCAACCAGAATAAAATATCATATTCATAATTGATATAAAACTCATATCATATAATAAATTACTACCGATTGCTGCAGAATTATGTGTTCCAATAGAAATATTTGTTATATTAAATTTATTCAAAAGATTATCTTCAAACATTTTTATATTTCGGATTATTTCTTTATACCTGATACCATATTTCTTTTTAAAATATAATATATAATATATGGAAATAAGATATAATTGTCGGGTGAATGATGTCTACACTTTGTTTAACGAACTTGAAAAAAATGAAATTTAAAAATAAATATAATGATAGATTTTACCATTAGTATGTCTCAGACTACGAATCTTGTCAAATATGCAATTCATAATACTTCCTCAGAAAAGCCTGCTATAAGCAGCCCACCTCCCCATCATCCTCGTCTTATAAGATCAGGCGGAGGTGTAATTCCAGACGTTATTGCTCCAGCCATGTCTGGTAGTATTCTAATTGATCCGCGTACGTCTAAATCAATTACATATAACTAACATTTTTTTGGACTAATTATATAAAATGATTTTAATTATATTTTATTTATATATAAATAAAATGTCAAGAAACATATGTGATGTTATTGACCAAATAAATAATGTGATTCCCCAAGAACATCCTATTCGCAACATATGGAATTACGAAGTAGAAAAGATTTCTAAAAAATCATTATACACTGCACCAGAAATTTATTGGTATATTTGGTTAGAATTATCTCAATTATGCCTTTTACATATGCAACCATACAAGGAAGAACAATGGGTGTGTGAAGTAAATTCAATCATGAAAAATACAAAATAATTTTATTTTAAATCTAAAATAAAATTTATCATAAGAAATGAGTATAGAAATTAACGATGATAAAAAAGTTACTCTTTCTCTCTTTCTACAATTTAAAAATCTAACATCATTTCCAGAAAATATAGATTTTAAAAATTTTAAAAATATGACTGCAATCTTTCTAGATTATAATCAGATAGAATTTATTCCAGATTCTATAGGAAATCTCACCCATTTAAAACATATTTCAATGGATTCTAACAAATTATCTTTTCTCCCTGAAAGCATAGGTAATCTCGTAAATCTGACCACACTCGTTCTAAATAATAATCGACTAATTTTACTTCCAGAATCTTATAGCGAATCTTACAAATTTACGTGCATTAATTTTAAATAATAATCAGTTAATATCACTCCCAGAAACTATAGGAAATCTCACTAATTTATTTGGTCTTGATTTAAGAGATAATAAACTGGTTTCACTCCCTGAAAGCATAAGTAATCTCACAAACTTAATTGAACTATATTTAGAAAATAATCATATCTCCTTTTTAAGCCAAACTGTATACAAAAACTAAAAAATATAAAAATATTTTTTTAGATTATACTACTTTGTTGAAGAAGTCTCTATACACATTGAAAGATGAAATATTTCTTGTTTTAAAAGCAGCTCGATAAGTATCAATATCTTTATTTGTAAAAAAATTACCTATAGCCGTAAAACTAGATGTAGAAGGTCTATTATCACCAGAACCTTGATTGTATCCACCAGACGTATTGGTAATATTTACATATATTTCCTGTGGATGGTAATATGAACTATTACCAACTTGATTAGTCGTATCACTGACATAATTAAATCTCCAAAGATTATTAATATTAGCATATAATTTATCTACATATTCAGCATCTCCAACTCTTGGTGTATCAAATAAACACAAATGCAATTTTGTAAATGTTGATGTTACATTATTTATTTCTTCTTGATATATTTCAGGTAAAAAATAAGGAATATCAAAAGTACAAAGAGATGCAATAACACCTCCTAATTTATGACCTCCTACAAATATATGTTTAATATTTGAGATTGATTTTTGTTCATTTATTGTATTTTTTACAAGTAAATTTATAAAATTTGAAATAAATACAGATCTTATATTTTTATATATATAAAAATAGTCTTTATTTATATATGTATTAGCTGCATCTCCTTCTATAAGCTCATTAAAACCATCATATGTATTTTCATCCATTACAGTTGCTACACAATCGAAAGTTATGTATAAATTATAACATATTTCTCCATTTCTAGTTTCTACTGCTTTTGTAAAACCAATAAAACATCTTAAGAAATTATTATTAACACTGAAATTTACATAATTTGTAAACTGAGAAAGAGGTAAGTTATTTTCAGAATATATACAATTTGATAATATTTTTAATTCATTTTTTACTGTTTTAAAATCTAAAGGTACTTTTGGATTATTTATAAATGGATTAGTTAATTTTGTTGTTGAATTTACGATAGATATCCATTTGGCAATTCCAGTAACTTGCCCAGCAATTGGAGAAGTTTTTTCGGCTTTAAATAGTGGATTTGGATCTAAATAAGTATATCCATTTCCTAATCCAAAACCATTTATTAAATATCCTGATGCATCATGTACTATTGAATGCATAGTAATAGCTGAATCATTTTTTAACGTTAATAATTCTGTTGAATTAGGTCCTATAAGACCTCCAGATGGAGATAATAATGCACCAAAAATATCATCAACAGATTTATTTAATAAGTCAAACACCACTCTTCCAAATTTTAACGATCTATCAGATCCCCAAAATCCTAATTTAGAATTTTCAAGTAATTTTGTACCATCTGATATTTTACAATTTTTAAGATAATCTCTATAAATTTTATACATTTCAACAAATGAACTTAAATTAACAGTTGTATCTTTATATCCTCTTATTGTTAATATCTTTTTTAATACAACATTTATCGGATCGGTGCTAATATTTATAGTTGTAACAGGTGTGCTATCATATGTTTTTAATAATTTTAACCAAGAACCTAATTTTGTTCTATCAGATATATATGTGTTCACTACAGTTTGACTAAAGTTACCATTACCATCATTCGAATTTAATGTATAACTTTCACTTCCATATGGTTTATATGAATATAATATATGAAAATATTTATCCTGTAAAGCCATATTTGTGATATTTAGCTTTTCTTTCTCTATACTTATACGATATTTTAATGTTTGGAAAGACATAATATTATTTATTATATTATAATATTATAATATTATAATATAATAAATAATATTATGTCTTTCGCAATTTTTAATACTTCTCGACAAAATAGACAAAATCTGAAAAAAATCGAGCCAATCCCAGAATATTTAACTTTACAATCTGATATTAGAAGCATATCATTCCCAATTTCAACTCTAACAACATTAGAATCAACTAAAAACTTTAAATTATCATATACAGATAATACTTCTAATGAAACTCGAGTTTTTAACGACGATGATATAAGTTTCGATTCAGGCGATGGTAAACCATATAATAAAGGTAAACATACTAATAATAATTATGCATTAGTTAAAGCATATCAAACATGTTTTGATATTTCAGCTCATTTTTCTATCAAAATACCAACAACAGATGTAAAGTCCGACATGTTGGAATTTAATTATACACCTGATATTTCAGCATTATATCTTTTTATGTCTTCTGTAGGATCAGTTGAATATAAATTTTGCGGTGGAAATATAAATTCTATTATATATAATTATAATACAGGTACTTGGCCTAATTTAACTTTAAATAATGATTTAAAAGTCGTAAATTCTTCGTTAAAAAAGTCAGAAGATCCTGAAAATAGTCTTCAAGCAACTGGAGTTATACAATTAAATAATACTATCGCAAGCTCTAGTACACCACCATATATATTATTATCAATCTCTTTATCAATGACATTTCAACTAAATTAAGTACAACTTTTTATTTTCTTTAAAATGTAATTTTAAAGAAATGATAATATATAATTAAAATATAAAATCAAAATGACAACCGTAGGTGAAAATAATGAGTTGTCAAATACTAAAGACCAAGTCTTTAAATCAGTTGAAAATGGATTTTTCAATTGCAAACTTACCGTTAAAGATGCAGGCGATTTAACTATTTCTTTAAGACCAGATGGTTTTGTTAATGCTACACAATTATGCAAAGCTGGAAATAAGAGATTTAATAATTGGTTTCAAACAAAAGAAACTAAAGATCTAATACAGGCTTTAGTTTCCAATACTGGAATTCCAGCTTTGGATTTAATTGAGGTGAAAAAAGGTGGAAATCATTCAGGGTCTTGGGTTCACCCTGATTTAGCAGTTCAATTAGCTCAATGGATATCACCATCATTTGCTATTCAAGTTAGTAGATGGGTTCGTGAGGTGGTTTTAACAGGCAAAATTGAACTTGGTAAAGAAAAGACTAATGATGAACTTTTGAAGTTACAACAAGATTTATTATTAAAAGATGAGATAATAAAGACAATTACAACCGAGCATAATACATTATTAACCGATCATCAGACATTAAAGAAGAATCATAATAATATATTGAAGCGGAGAAATAGAACCGATTTTGATACAGGAAATGTTATTTATATAGTATCACATGAAGCATTTGATTTATGTTATAATACAAGTTTCTATAAGATTGGAAAATCAACACAAAAGAAAGGAGAAAAAACTGCTTGTTTTAGACAAAGATTAAGCACTTATAATACAGGAGCGCCTGTTAATTTTAAGGTTCATTATCTGTTGTATGTTGAAGATAATGATATAATAGAAAAAAATTTAAAAGTATCATATGCTAAAAATTTAGATCCATCAAATAAAGAATGGATTCGAGATGTAAAATTAGATGATATAATAAATTTTTTAAGAAAATTATGTATTTTATTAAAAATAGATTACAAAGAAGTCGTCTTTGAAAATAACGATTCTAATATAGTAAATATTGAGCCTAAAGTCGAACAAGAGGAAGAACAAGAGGAAAAGGAAGAGGAAGAACAAGAGGAAGAACAAGAGGAAGAACAAGAGGAAGAACAAGAGGAAGAAAAAGAGGAAGAAGAACAAGAGATTCCAGGGCGTAAATGTCGTAAATGTAATAAAAATAAGAAGATAGATATGTTTAAAAGACATGGTCCATATGGTCGTAGTTATATTTGTTTAGAATGTGATAAATCATATGAAAGAAAACCAGATACCTGTTTAGATTGCAATGTTACTTTATTAAATACATCATGTAAAAAATGTGATAGCTGTGCATCCAAAGATACTCGTTATAAAGAAAGACCTTCATATGAACGTTTGAAAAAAGATCTGGAAATTATGAGTTATGTTGCATGTGGTAAAAAGTATGGTGTGAGTGATAATTCTATAAGAAAGTGGATTAGGACATATCAGGGAAAACCCACACGTCGTCCTGTGTTTAAAGTTTAAAAATGAAAATAAAAATATTATTTTAATTAAAATATTATTTTATGAACGAGAAGCGCGAAAAACAAAGTTTTCTAATTTATAAAGATAAGAAGCTTGTTAAATTAAGAGAGGAATTAAATTCCTTACAAGATGAATGGAATATAGAAATACGTCGTTGTGAGAATATTAAAGATGAACGTGAATGTTTAGAAGAAATGCTTTCTATTTCACTCAAAGAATTATCTAACAAGATCGCTGTCAAACAAAAAGACATATATAGAATTAAAAAAAGTACTTTTGAGCCTTTATTGAAACCCAAGGATAAACATGAAATTTTACAAGATGGAATGTTAGGTATTTGGGATTATAATTCCAAAAAATATCTTCGCAACAATAAGAATCAGATATGGTCTAGATCGGATGGATCATGGATTGGTGTGTATTTACCTTCAGAAGATAGAATAGATAATGAAGAATCAGAACCAGACTGTGATGAAGATGCATCAATTCTTTTACTTGAAAATGCAATATTCTTTCAAAAAAATCAACTTAAAGAAATATAGATATAGATATGTGGAAGACGTAGTCGAAGAATAAAAATGATTTTTATTTTTAAAAAGATTAAAGAAAATGCAGATGATGATTACGTGCGAATACTTGTAGTATTCGCCCGTGTGGCCAAGTGGATAAGGCGCCTGCCTTCTAAGCAGGAGATCGTGGTTTCGAATACCACCACGGGTATCCGGGTCATTTTGACCAAATACTGTTTTTCGGTATTTGGTCACGTAGTGTAGTGGTTAGCACCAAGGACTTTGAATCCTTTAACCTCGGTTCGATCCCGAGCGAGACCAAACATAAGGACCCCAAATAGATTTATTTGGGGTCGTATAGCTCAGTTGGTAGAGCATCAGTCTTATGAGCTGAATGTCCCGATTTCGATCATCGGTACGACCAAAGGTGAAAAAATACTCACCCAATACCCGAAGGTATTGGGTTGTGGACCCAGTAGGAAACGGGGCGGCACTTAAGATGCCGTGCAATATGCTTAGCGGGATCGTTACCCGTCGCAACCATCGGTTAAAGTTACCCGATACTAAATTAGTATCGGGTCAGATGCCTGACTAGCTCAGTCGGTAGAGCGCCAGCCTTTTATAAAAATAGACAGCTGGTAGTCGAGGGTTCGAGCCCCTCGTCAGGCAGAGTGTAAATGCACACCCAATACCTAGGGGTATTGGGTTAAAATCCGATATAGTCCAAAGGATATCGGAAAAAAGATGTCAACCTCAAATAAATCTATTTGAGGTCGTATAGCTCAGTTGGTTAGAGCGCTGACCTTATGAGTCAGAGGTCCCAAGTTCAAGCCTTGGTTCGACCAAAAGTGTAAAAATAAACACTCAATACCAAAGGTATTGAGTTTACTTAATAATTCCCTGTGTCTAAAAACACCGGGATTTTTTTATGCCAAAATTTTAATTAAAAATGATTTTATATCATGAAAAAATTCAATAAAAATGTCAAAAACCAATACTAAAATAGTTGAAAATGGATTTTTCAACTGCAAACTAACTATTAAAGATGGAGAAGATTTAAGCATTTCCGTAAGACCAGATGGTTTTGTTAATGCTACGCAATTATGCAAAGCTGGAAAGAAGAAATTTAATGATTGGAAACGATTAGATACAACACAACAGCTAATACAAGTTATAATTGCCGATGCGGGGATCCCCGCATCGGCAATTATAGATATTAAGAAAGGTGGAAATGTCAAAAACAATCAAGGTTCTTGGATTCACCCTGATTTAGCCGTTCAATTAGCTCAATGGATATCGCCTCATTTTGCAATACAAGTTAGTAGATGGATTCGTGAATTAGCTTTAACGGGTAAAGTTGAACTTGGAAAAGAAAAGAGTAATGAAGAACTTTTGAAGCTACAACAAGACTTTACAAGATTATCTGATGAACATAAAAGTCTGTTGAGTGATCATAAGATATTACAAAATAATCATAATAATATATTGAAGAGGAGAAATAGGACTGATTTTGATTATGGAAATGTGATATATATCATATCACATCCGGCATTTATTAGTTATTATAATGTTGATTATTATAAGATTGGAAAAACTACTCAAAAAAGAGATGAAACAGAAGCGTGTTTTAAGCATAGATTAGGTAATTATAATACATGTGCTCCTGTTGATTATACAGTTCATTATTTATTATATATTGAAGATAACGATTATGTAGAAAAAAGTTTAAAACTATCATATGCGTTACAATTGAATCCATCAAATAAAGAATGGATTCGAGATGTAAAATTAGATTATATAATAGATTTTTTAAGAAAATTGTGTGCTTTAATGAAAATAGATCATAAAGAAGTAGTTTTTGAAAATTTAGGCGATATTAAAAAAGTAGAAGATATGGTTGAAGAGGAGGAAGAAGAGCTTCTTGAAGAAGAAGCAGAGCTTGTTGAAGAGGAGGAAGAACTTGTTGAAGATGAAGAAGAAAATATTGAAGAGGAGAAAGAAAATCAAGAGGATATTCAAAAGCGTGTATGTAAAAAATGTAGTAAAAATAAGGATATAGATATGTTTAAAAAACATGGTCGTGGTTATAGTTTAGAGTGTGATAAGCCATATCAAAGACCTCGTGGTAATTGTTTAGAATGCAATTCGATGCTATTTAATAAACAATCAAAAAGATGTGTTGCTTGTGCAAAGAAAAATACTCGAATTGTTGATAGACCAAGTTATGAACAATTAAAGCGAGATTTGGAAAATATGAGTTATGTTGCGTGTGGAAAGAAGTATGGTGTAAGTGATAATTCTATAAGAAAGTGGATTAGATTTTATCAAGGGAAACCGACAAAACCGGTTTTTAAAGTTTGATAAAATCAAAGATAAATCAAAATTTTATAAATTATAACTTATAAAATTATTTTCTTATTATAAATGGAATATAGTCAAGATTTAAATGTATTTGGAGAAATATCTCCAACCCCTTGTAATACCCCTGAAAAACTTGTAGATGAAAACTTTATTAGATTTATTGGATGGCAAGAAGATTCGGAATTAAAAGAATATTATTCACAAGATACAATTGATTTAATATCTCTAAAAGTAACACAACTTACTATGGGATTACATAGAGATAATAGACCAATAAAAGTGACAGATAATGTTATATCACATGTAATGTCATCCGTATACAATAATTATAGACATCCAACTGGAGATATACATTCAAGATATATTATTCCAAGCAAATATGGCCCTTATAATTACGTTCAAGAGATGATTAATCAAACTATAGAGAATATAGTATCATCATTAAGAAATGAGTTTGGAACAATATATAATAATGAAAGTTTAAGTATATGGAATACTGTTTTGGGTGATTTTAACTCTCAAAAATTACGCCAACATGCTCCTATAAAAGTTCTTAATAAGAGAAGTGATAGAATGCAATTTTTCCAAAATTATTAGATTTTTTGATTTTTTGATTTTTTGATTTTTTTTAAAAATGAATTTTTTAATTATAAAATTATAATTAAATATACTTTTACAATATGCAGCACTTGAATAGGAGGATTAACAATATATGTTTGGATAGGCTTCTTGGATATGCCAAGAATGCTAGTATCAACGCTGGCAAGTTGTCAGCAGCTATCATCAAGAATGGGAGGCTTTATATTCAGCCTTGTGTGAATACTCAGCGTAATACTTGTAGGGGGAGTGTATGTGGAAGTTTGCATGCCGAGCAGAATGCCTTGTTGAATTATTATGGCAAGGACATTGCCTATAGCAAGAAGAACGGGTGGTATCTTTGTCCCAAACAAAGATGTATTAAAGAAGGTTGATTTAATTGTTGTTCGTGTAAATAAGGAGGGCGGTCTTTGTATTTCAAGGCCTTGTTGTAATTGTTTAAGTATGATGAAGGCTGTAAATATTCGTCGTGTATATTATGTTGATAATACTGGAAACATTGTATATGAGAATGTTAGTGATATGATTAGTATTCATGCATCTAGTGTTGCATATCATATTTATACGTTAAATAAGAATAAGAATGTAAATGAGACGATGTTTTTTAATGACTTGTTAATGAAGACATTTCCTTCTTGTGTAAAGAAGGTTAATTTTGATATATTTTTAAAGCATGATATGTGCAGATTACCAAAGTATTCTTATAGTATTAAGAATGTGGGCGGAAGTAGTGTTATAGTTATAATGAATGAATTAAAGAAGAATGTGTTGGTATCACGATTGATATAATTTGATCTTTAGATTATTATTAAAAATAATCTAAGAAAATATAATATATTTTATCTCTTTGAAGTCTTTCTTTTTGAAGTCTTTCTTTTTGAGGTCTTTCTCTTGGAGGTCTTTCTCTTGGAGGTCTTTCTAGTTGAGGTCTTTCTAGTTGAAGTCTTTCTCTTTGAGGTCTTTCTTTTTGAGGTCTTTCTCTTTGAGGTCTTTCTTTTGGAGGTCTTTCTCTTTGAGGTCTTTCTCTTTGAGGTCTTTCTCTTTGACGTCTTTCTTCTTACACTCTTTCTCTTAATTCTCTTACCAAATTTAAAATTTATATCACACACAGGGCATTTGCGGCCTAATAAATCTTGTTCTGGAATTGGAATACCATCCTTATCATCAATCCAAGCTAAATTACCTCCTCTAGCTCCCTCAACACATTCTTCATGCATTAAATGCCCACAAGCAGGTAATAAATAAGCATTTGCATCATCCTTATTTATTGACTCACGACATATAAGACATTCTACATTTACATCTTGAGCTACTATATCATCGGGTTTTACTTTTCTAGCAGTGTTTGATTCTATTGGTGGTAAAAGAGGTAATTCAGGTTCCCCAATGTCTCTTCTAGCTTTATTAGATTGAGTTCTTATTTTTTTATACATATCGTAGCTACCTATAGGGAACTCTCCAAACCATATTTTAGCCGAAAGATAACCATCATGATAAACAACATAATTACCTGGAACAATCAAATGGTGTTTTCCACCAACTATTAGTTTGCAATCATTAATACCGCAAATAAAAACTTCAGTGGGAACACCACATCCATCAGCGCTATGTAAATGTCCGTCAGGACAAGAATATACAATATGAGGTTTTGGTTCTAGTGTTAGTTGTAAATTTAAGTCATCATTGTCAAGAGGTAATGGTTTATATTGACTTTGTTTAACAAATTCTTGGGACATATAAATGTGATAAGGTGCAGGATATTCAGGAGATTCATCTGGACCAATAAATTTATCTATTATGTTTTCTGGGTTACTAAAAATAATATTTTGTATCTCGTTATCAGTCTTATCAATAAGTTCTGGATTAGTAAAAGGATTTGGATTTGCAGAAAATTCCCCTATAATTCTAAGAAGAGGCATTCTAGGTATAGTTGTAAGTCTATTATTATCTATTTTTAAACTTTGCAATTTTATGAGATTTACTATAGATTCAGGAAGTGATGTTAGTCTATTATTATTTAAGTATAAATCTTTTAATCTTTGTAGATTTCCTATAGATTCAGGAAGTGATGTTAGTTGATTATCATATATGATTAAGTCTTCCAATTTTTGTAGATTTCCTATAGAGTCAGGAAGTGTTGTTAGTCTATTATTAGCTATGTTTAAGTATTTTAATTTTGTAGATTTCCTATAGAGTCAGGAAGTGTTGTTAGTCTATTATTATTTAAGTATAAATCTTTTAATCTTTGTAGATTTCCTATAGAGTCAGGAAGTGTTGTTAGTTGATTACCACTTAAATGTATTATTGCTAAATTTTGCAGATTTCCTATAGAGTCAGGAAGTGTTGTTAGTTGATTACTATTATTAAACTGCATTATTTCTAAATTTGTGAGATTTCCTATACTATCAGGGAGTGATGTCAATTGATTCTCATATAGAATAATTTGTTTTAAATTTGTGAGATTTCCTATAGATTCAGGAAGTGATGTTAGTCTATTATCATCTAAAATAATTGCTTGCAAGTTAATGAGATTTCCTATAGATTCAGGAAGTGATGTTAGTTGATTATCATCTAATGAGAGGCTTTTTGTAGAAACTGGATAAAATTCTCCATTTATCGTTGCCATTTAATTTTATTTAAATAAAATATAAATATAATATATTAAAAATTTAAAGAAAGTGATTGTTATAATAAATGTCGGAAGAATATGATTATAATTATATGACTATGTGGATTGAACCATATATTCATAATAACTCAATAATTAATAATTGTGAGAATAAAGATTCAAAATCTAATTTAAAATCTGATTCAAAATCTGAATCTATAATTGATACATATATATCAAGTGAACCAGAATATATTTATGAAGAGTGGAAAATGATATGGAATTAAAAAAGATAAAAAATAAAAAATGAATATATTTTTAAACTGATTTTAACTTTAAAAATAATGCAGTTTGCTATTGATGATCTTGTTGTTTATAATCCTAATATAGATCCACTTCCACTTCCTGATGACCGACCACATGATCATGGTATAGTCCTTGGTATTTCTAACAACTATATTATGATGCAATTTACTAATAGTTATAAAACTAAAATTTTAAAAAAATCTATATCCTTTTTACCAAGAACACCAAAATTTTATAAAAATATTTTTATAAGTCGAGTTTTATCTCAAATGATGAAATATATAAAAATAAAAACAATGCGTCCTATTTTTGAAGATAAAACAAATACAACCTCAATTTTAGGCCCTTTTTCTATAATAGAAGCCTACTTGTAAATATATTTCTATTTACGTTTGCTTGATTTGCGTTTAGATTTACGTTTGCTTGATTTGCGTTTAGATTTACGTTTGCTTGTTTTACGTTTAGATTTACGTTTGCTTGTTTTACGTTTGGATTTACGTTTGCTTATTTTATTTTTACGCTTGCTTGATTTATTTTTACGCTTGCTTATTTTATTTTTACGTTTGCTCTTCTTACGTTTGCTTGTCTTACGCTTGCTTGATTTCCCAAAAGCGAATTGTTTAGCACATTCAGGGCATTTTCTCATACCCATTTTATCATCCGCAATATCTTCTCCATCTTGATATTCATAGATATTGAGTATATTACCTTCTCTATATCCTTCTACATCATCTTTATGTAGTAAATGACCACAACTTGGTAATATATAAAGTTCTTCTCCAATGTTTATATCATCGCCGCACACTTTGCACACAACATTTCCATGTAAATACATATCAAGTATAACATCATCTTCTTCTAAAGGACGAGCTATCATAAGCTGTTCTTTATTAATTTCTTCTTGTGATTGTGCTTGTATAATTATGTCAGATTTTCCTATTTCTCGTCTTGATTTATTAGTTTGATTTACTAGTCTTTTATATATACGATAACTTTCTACAGGGAAATTACCATACCATATTTTAGCATATTTATATTCATCGTGATATACAATATAACTACCAGGAACAAGCATATGATGAAGACCACCAACGAATAATTTACAACCATTTATACCACAAAGACTAATTTGTGTAGGTATACCACAATCTCCGGCGCTATGTAAATGTCCATCAGGACATGCGTATACAACATGAGGTTTTGGATTTTCTGATAAGAGTATTCTTAAATCATCATTGTCAAATGGAAGTGGTTTATACTGAGTTTTCTTAACAAAGTCTTGAGACATGAAAATGTGATAAGGGGTGGGATATTCAGGAGATGGATCTGGACCAATAAATGTATTAAAAATATGATTATATGAAAAAATAATGTCTTTTAATTCAGAATCAGCCTTACCGATAAGTTGTGGATCTGTGAAAGGATTATTTTGTGCTTGAAAATTTTTTATATTTTCAAGTCTAGGCATTATAGGAATTGTTGTAAGTTTGTTATTGCTCACATTTATATAATGTAAATCATTCATATTATCTATAGATTCAGGAATTGATGTAAGATTATTATCACTTAAATTTAATATTTTTATTTTTTTGAGTTTACCTATGGAATTAGGAATTTGTCTAAGTTGATTATAACTTAGATCGAGTTCTTCCAAGTTAACAAGGTTACCTATAGATTCAGGAATTGATGTAAGCTTATTATAGTTTATAAATAAAGTTATTAGATTTTCCAAGTTTGTTATGTTATCAGGCAATAATACAATCTTATTATTTTCAAGATTAAGAATTTTTAATTTTTCAAGATCTCCTATAGAATTAGGCAGTGTTGTTAATTTATTACCGGATAGATTAAGGGTTTCTAAGTTTATCATGCTACCTATAGTTATAGGGAGAAATGTTAGTTGATTAGATGGAATATCAAGTAATTTTAATTTTTCAAGGTTTCCTATAGATCCTGGGAGTGTTGTTAAATTATTGTAGTTTAGATAGAGTTTTTCTAAATTTACAAGTTGACCTATATCTGATTCAAGTGAATATATACTACTTGAATATAAATCTAACTTTGTAGTTTTATTAATTGGATAATTTTCAAAATTAATTTTTACACTCATTGTTTTATTAATAACCTAAATTTATTTTTTAGAAATATATCTTTTTTAGGAAAAATAATTTTTTAAAATCATCAACACACACACAAAAAATGTGTGTGTGTCGACGAAAAATATTTTCTAAAAACTATTTTAGAAAAATTGTAAACTGAAATAAGGTTATTTTTTAATGGAAAAAAGGTCTGCTTGAATTACGCAAGAAAAATTTGGGCTGAAAGTAATATAGATTTTATAAAACTTTATCAAATTTCATAAAATTTTACCAAAAAAGATAAAAAACATAAAATCGCGAATAATATTTTATCTAATTTTATAAAGTTTATAAAATTAGATAAAATATTATAAAATCGATTTAAATAATTAGTTTTTTATAATAAAATGAATAGTATAACATGCGAATATTGCAATAGTAGTTTAAAAAAAGTATCAGCTTTAAACTATCATCAAAAAAATGCAAGATATTGCTTAATAAAACAGGGAAAAATAGAAGAGAAAAAAGATGATGATAACATAATTATACATAAATGCAATTTTTGTGATAAAATATTATCAACAAAACACACATTTAATTCACATTTACTAATATGTAAAGTTAAAAATAAGCAAAATGAAGAATCATTACAAATATTATCTAAAGAACATATTAAAATAGCAGAATATAAAGAACAACAATACAAAGAACAAATTACTGAATACAAAGAACAAATCAAAGAACTTCAAAACAAGATAGAAAGGATGGCTACAAAAGCAATAGAAAAACCTACCAATCAAACCAATCTGTTTAGAGTTTCTAATTTTGAAAACGAAACTATTATTGACATTGAAGAGGATGACGAAGAAGAGGATGATGAAAATAAAGATGATTCTATGTATAAAAATATGAAATTAGAACTAAATAGAGAATTTTCTATAGAAAATAGACAAGAAGATGGATATATTAATGTTACAAATTTATGTAAAGCAGGTGGAAAGCAATTCAAGAGCTGGAATCGTTTAGATAAAACTCGAGCCTTCTTACAGGTTCTTTCTTCGACGGTGAAGATTCACACCGTCGAATTAATAAAGATGAATATAGGTGGAAATGGTGAAAGACATACTTGGGTTCATCCTCAGGTTGCAATTAACATAGCACAATGGATAAGTCCATCTTTTGATGTTAAAGTATCTGCTTGGATATATGAAGTAATGATGACAGGACGAGTAGATATAACAAATACAAAAAGCTATAGACAATTACAAGAAGAAAATAACATTAAAGAACTAAAAATAAATTATCTTACAAAAAAATATATAAAGAAACAACCTAGAAAAGAATTTGAAGAACGATATGTAGTGTATATTCTCACAACACCATCTCTAAAAAAAGATAGAAGATATATATTAGGAAAAGCAGAAAATCTTACTAATAGACTCTCTACATATAACAAAACAGATGAACATGAAGTAATATACTATCAATCATGTACAGATGAAGATAGTATGAAAATAGTTGAAAATTTAGTATTTCAAAAACTAAAAGAATACAGAGAACAGGCGAATCGTGAGCGTTTTATATTACCAGAGGATAAAGATGTAGATCTTTTTATTGATGAGATAAAGAAAAGTATAGAATTTATTTCAAATAAATAGATGATGATAGTTCAAAGTTTCGGGCGGAACTCGCGAATCTTACAGTAGAAAATTGATTTGTTTTTTTTAAATTTAAAAAATTAATTTAAAAAAAATAATTTATCAGACAACTGGTTGTCTACTAACAATACATTTGTCTCCTCCACATATTTTAATGTTATAAACAGCTTCTGCTGTACCGTCTTGGCAGTGATTTGCGCTAACATAACTTCCATCATTGTATGAAACATCATGTGAAACTGTAAATTCTAAATCAGGTTGTCTAAACACGTAAAAAACTTTTTTATCTGATTCTAATACTTTCAATATTTGGTATAAAGGAAATAGTACGTTAGTTCCGCCTACTAGTGGAAGTTTTATGTAAGGTATTAAATTATGTTTTCTGGAATTACCTACATTACGACCTTCAATTATTTGATCATTTTCATAATCTATAAAGGGACCTGAACCATTACATTCGTAGAATATTTTATTACCGTAATCTGATATATATTGGCGAATGTATGCTTTTGTGTAACATAATACTGAAAAGTTTTCAACATCATCTCCGGAGACATTGACAAACATAATAGATTCCATCTCATCTCTTAAATATTCTGTTATTTTGTATGTATCAAATATTATTACATCATAACAATCTTTGGGAGCGATAAGATTTTCATCTACAACATATGTTTCAAATTGAAAAAGATTTTTTTCTGTATAAGCCTTACTTAAAGATAATAAAAGATATAAAATCTTTTTATTTATTATAGCAGGGTTACCATACCATTCAAAAATTTTCACTTTTATTTGTTCAAGTGTTTCAGAATTTAAGAAAAAATCAATTATTTGTTGAATATTTTGACTTCTTTGAGAAAATAACTCGTCTTCTTGTTCAGAATCGTATGGAGTTCCTTCACCTTCGCTGTCAGAATCTTGTATACCATCGGGAACATTACTCTCAAGAAAACCAATTGTCCCAAGTCTTGCTCTTATATCACGTTCATCATAAAAAGTTGGATCTGTAATGATTTTTAATTCCCAAACCTCAAATTTGTTGCGAAACATTCTTTCATCTTGTTTAATTTGATCTTTTGTAATACCAGTATATGTATTTATATATGTAAGATAAGGTTCTTCTATATGTATAGCATCTCCCATAACAAGACATTTTCTATATAAAAATGTAAGTTCAGTATTATTTGTTGGTCTTATTAATTCTTCTATATTATTTTGTACAGTATTTTTAAGATTTTCCATAGTATATTTTTGTAATGAGTTAGTAACAAATTTTAAAAAGGTATTTTCTGTAGAATTTTTTATAAAAAATTTTTCATATTCCATTAAATTTTTATATAGATATGTAACTACCCATCTTTCAATATTTCCTGGCGAAATAGATTTTATGGGAATTTTAACCGTTTTTTCACCTTCACACTCGTATTTTATTAAAAACCCTCTTAATGTATATTTTTTAATACGTTTTATAATAAATCTGTTAAAATTTTCTAATAGTGCTTCTTTATATTCTTGTCTAATAGTTCCTCTTTTGTTTAAAACATCGTCAATATTCGTTGCATATACTTTTTCACCATCAAACCATATTTCACAAAAAGTTAAATCAAAATTTTGTACAACACTTGTTAATGATATATCATCTGGAATTATCATTAAATCAATATATTTACCCAGATTTAAAACATAATAATTTGATAATCTAAAACGTGCCAAAATATTATTTTTCATAAAGAATGATTGGTCATATGCAGGGGCCATATTGAATTTGGAACTTAAACTATATCCTATATCTTTTAAATTATTATATAAACTACGTGCTTTACTGATATTAACATATATATCAATATCAGCTGCTTGACGAGATGATTTACTACTGCCGCTATATACACAATATGCTCTTAATACGCTACCTCCTGCTACTAAAGATTGATTATTTTTTATTGCATTAACAAAACCGACTGCAACATCTTGATTTTCGAATACCTTATTATTTAGATGATCTAAATAAGTTTGTGTTGATAATCCTTCCATTTATATTTTAAAATATAAAATTTATATTTTAAAATTATAATTTATATATGTATAGATTTTTTAAATGTAAAATCTAATATATTAGAAGATATTGGTTATTTACGCGACTTGCTAAAATATATATTACGATACTTAAAATAGTACCAAATATAGTCCCTACAGTTCCTATACTAGACCCATTCAATAATGGGAAATCTTGATCGTTCATGCGATTTGATAAAATATATGAAATAACTGCTAAGACTGATCCTAAAATAGATCCGGATACTACTTGTAATATTGAATGACATTTGCTATTAACTCTTTGTAATATAACAAGTAATGTTGTAATGATTAGTAGTATGCTAATGATAATGAGTTTATTGCGATTTTCAGGTGTTTGTTCTTTTTTATAAGTACAGTATAGGTATATCATCCAATAAACTGTGATAAATGTCATACTTTGTGCGTGTCCGGATGGCATACCCCAGCTTTTGCCTGCTTTATCTGAAGGAATAGCACCACAACCTGTGCATGTATTATTATATTTAAAACCGCATTGATCGGGGCGTTGTCCAATTAATTTGAAAAATGGTATTTTTTGAGTCATGTATTTTGCTCCAACGTTGATGATACTTGAAATTGCGAAGAATAATATAAAAATAAGATATTTTTTATCCCAAACAGATGCGGATAGCAAACCTGTTGCTATAATTGTTGGTGTTAATACTAATAGACTATTAATGATAGATGATATATTCATGATATTTATTTTAGATTTTAGATTTTATAATTTTTTATAAAAACATATACTTTTTTTCTAAAAAAATAAATTTTAAAAATCATCAACACACACACAAATTCTTTTTAACATTTTAAAAATTAATTTTACTGAAAATGACTCAAAATTATAAATTACTTTTTAACATTTTTAGCAAAAAAATGTTAAAAAATGTTAAAAAATTAATTTACTCCTGTCTTTGTATTTAAATATAATAAATACTATATTTAAATACAAAGACAGTTTATTTATATTTTTAACAAAAAATGTTAAAAATGTTAAAAATGATTTAAAGAAATTTTTATTATATAATAAAATGGAATTATCATGTCAGTATTGTAATAAAATATTTGGTACAAAAGGAAGCTTGAAAACACATCAATTAAAAACTAAATATTGTCTTAAATTACAAAATGTGTGTGCTGCAACTATATATTCATGTACTTCTTGTAGTAAAACTTTTACTATAAAAAGTAGTTATGATAGACATTTAATGCGACATATAAAGGATCCTAATACTATAAAACTAAAAAATGAAATAGAAGAGCTTAAAATCAAGCATTCAGATGAAACTTTAAAAAATGCTTTAGAACAAGTAAAATTTCTTCAAGATCATATACTTCAATTATCAATGAAAGCTGTTTCAACTCCTAAAAATACATATAATACTGTCAATATAGAGAATTTTACAGCAATGACACATGAACATTTAGATGATAATTCAAAAAATCTTACTATTGATCATATAAATAAAGGACCAAGAGGATATGCTGAATATATGATTAATTATCCCTGTAAAGATAGTCTTATTGTTACTGATATAGCAAGAATGATCTTTAAGTATAAAGATGAGAATAATAAATTATGTGTAGATATAGCAGCAAGAAATTTGATTAATAAAATATCAAAATCATTAGATCAGCAAAATAGAGCATTGATAAGAAAATCATTTGATGATATAAATGCTGATGATAAATTAGATACTGTTGAAAAAATGAATAAAATGGCAGTATTGGCTGCATATTGCGATGGTATAAAATTTATGGATGGGACACCTACTGAATTTACAAGAAGATTAGGAAGAGAATTGATGATGTTGACTCCAAAGAAAAGTGATTGTGTGATAAAAGAAATAGATGATGAGAAAAATATATCTGACGTAGAATCTGAAATAATATATTATAGTGATTAGATTTTAGATTTTAAAAAATTAAAATAAATTATAAAATGATTTAATGGAATAATGTATTATAATTATAAATATGAATAAGAATAGATTATCGTATAAGAATAAATTAGTAGATGATATTAAGCAGATAGGTCTTACATTAGAGAGAGATTTGTCGAGTATAATTAAATTAAAGAATTCAAAATTTGATATAGTTTTTATAGAGAATTCCGTAAATAAAATAAATGAGAAAATAGTGGAGAAAAATAATAGAAAAAAGGATTTAGAAAGGGAGTTGATTGATTTAGAATCTGGAGTTTTAGATGATAAAATTCAAGATGAATATAAGAAGAATAAAATTGCTATAACTATAAAAAATGATGAAATTCAAAAGAAGAAGAATATTATAGCTGTTCAAAAAGCAGATGATGTAGAAAGGACAAAAATACAACAACAACATTCAAGAGAAATTAATAATAGTATTAAACAGGGAATTAGAGATGTAAAGTATTATGAGAGGAAATTTTTTAGCTGTATTGAGTCATTACCTCCTTATATTGATAGAAATTTGTGTGAGATGCAGAATAATAAGGGGTATTTATGGAAGGGTATAATATTTTTTGGAAAATTACCTGTTAATTCTAAAGAATCTGAGAGTGAATCTCAAGAATTAATGGTTTTTGATAAGCAAAATAAAGATCTTCTTATTATTCATGAGTGGACAAAAAATGAGTATTCTGTGTATAAAAAGATAGGAAAAAACCCAAAGACTGTTATAAGTAAGAAAGCACGTGTAAATAAATTCTCAGATAATCTACCAATTTTTGAAAAGTTAATAAGGGTTGATGATGTTAAATCCAAGTCTGATGTTAAATCTATGTTTTCAAGGCCAAGAGAACAAGGAAATGAAAATGTTATAGTGAATCATAAAGTAGAATCACTAAGAGGTAGAGGTGGGTATAGAGGCCGTGGTGGAAATAGAGGACGAGGTGGTGTAGTTAATGTATCTCGTGAAGATAGTCTTAAAAAACTCAATGAAGGACAAGCGAATAGAGGACGAGGTGGTCTGGTAAATGTATCTCGTGAAGATAGTCTTAAAAAACTCAATGAAGGACAAGCGAATAGAGGACGAGGTGGTCTGGTAAATGTATCTCGTGAAGATAGTGTTAAAAAACTCAATGAAGGACAAGCGAATAGAGGAAGAGGTGGTCTGGTAAATGTATCTCGTGAAGATAGTGTTAAAAAACTCAATGAAGGACAAGCAAATAGAGGAAGAGGTGGTCTGGTAAATGTATCTCGTGAAGATAGTGTTAAAAAACTCAATGAAGGACAAGCGAATAGAGGAAGAGGCAGAGGAAGAGGAAGAGGTGGTAAAGAACCGCATAATATTACACTCTCTAATACCAAGCCTATTTAAAATTTCAACTAACATATTCTTAATTATTTTATGTAATTAAGAATATTATATAATTTATTCATTTATATCGATTCTTTTGTCAGAATCTTGTTGTTGAGGAGAAATTGGAGTTAATACCGAATCTATAATAATTAATGGAATTTCTGATTTATCTTCTGATTTATCTTCTGATTTATCTTCTGATTTATCTTGCTCTTTTTCAGGAGTTTCTTTCTCTTCTTCTTTTTCTTGCATGTCATATTCGATGTTTTTACTTTTTTTATGTGTTTTTATAGTTGGTGATGTTCTTTTATCTTTTGCTAGGCTTGCATGAGGAGGAAAACATGTTTTATAAAATGTTGAATCATGAGATGAGGGAACATTGTACATAGAAGGAGTTGGAGATGTTTCTTTTCTGAAAGAAATACCTAATCGTTCACTTATGTTTAAAGATTGTCTTTGTGGTAGTTGAAATGATTTAATATTTTTTTCAGATAAATAATCACTTCTTTTAGAAAAATCAGAAGAATCAGAATAATCAGAGTGTCCTATTGACCTATTATATTCATCGTAATTTTTAGATTTCGTGGGAGTTTTAGATTTTTTAGATTTTTCAACTTTTTGTTGAAGATCATCATCTGATTTTTCTTCATGAATATATGGAAGATATTGTGAGTCTTCGTCTATAAATATTTTAACTTCTTTTATTTGTAATATTTCGGGTTTTGTAATATTTATATTACCAAATTTCTTTTCGAAATTTTCTAGTATAGATTTAGATATAACATTGCTTTGTTCAAGAAGTCTATCGATTTCAATTTTACAAACCTTTACAAATGTTTTTCCATCAAATGTTCTACCTTGTATTGGTAAAGCAAGTTCTGCTTTGATAGTTCTTGCTAATTTACCAAAAGATAATGAAGAAAGTCTATGATTTTCAGCTAATTCACTTGATCTTAAATATTGTGAAATAGATGAAATAACGGTGGCAATCATATTGATACAACCTATTGCTGTTGATATATATTCTTTATATTGCTGAGTTATTCCTGACTGAGCAAAACTTAAACTACCGGCGATTGTGCTTATCATTATAACAGGAATTGTTAATAGTGTATTATTTCTTCTATAGTATCTATATGAATTATAATGCAGCCATCTATAAGATGAGCAAATTTCGGCCCATTCTTTTAATATTATATCATGTTGTCTGTGCCACACCTTCTTTCTTTTATATTCTAATGTTTTATTACCTGCTGATTCGTCTTGAATAGTAATCTCGTCTGTGTCTGGCATGATTTATTTTAAAGACGAATTTTAATATTTTATTTTAATATTTTTTAATTGTTCAGAATTTTCAGTCCAATCTGTAATTTCTGGAAAACATGATTTTAATTCTTCTATAGATTTTACTGGATAATCTCGTCGACATACTCTACCATTAGACTCATTTATATATACAACTTCAGAATTATTCCAATAAGGATAATTCCAATAAGGATATAATCCTCGACCATACCAACCACCTCTACCATACCAACCTCCACCTCTACCATACCAACCTCCACCTCTACCATGCCAACCACCTCTACCATGCCAACCACCTCTACCACCTCCGCCTCCACCTCTACCACCTCCGCCTCCTCCAATACATTCTTTGATAGATGATTGTGATGTAAATAATAAAATTAATATTATTACGAGAAATGGTATAATAAATAATAAAAAGCGTTTCATTTATATTAAACGCTTTTAAAAAATTTAATTTTAAAGAAGAAAATAATTATATTAAAATAATGTGCGGAATAATTGGAGTATTTAAAAGTAATCCTTCAACATGTGATAATGAAATAAGTGAAGGATTTGATTTATTGAATAAACGAGGACCTGATTCTAGTAAATATATAAATACTAAAAAAGAATTTTTAGGTTTTAAAAGATTAGCTATTAATGACTTGTCAGTTTTAGGAGATCAACCAATGATATATGAAGATAAGCTTGCTGATAGAAATATTGTACTATTATGCAATGGAGAAATTTATAATTATATTGAACTTATAGAAGACTATGATTTAAAATGCAATTCGAGAAGCGACTGCGAGGTTATTTTAAGATTATATATTAAATTTGGTATAGAAAAAACACTTATCCTTTTATATGGAGTTTTTGCTTTTATTATTAGAGATACTATAGCGGAAGATACAACCGTATATGCGTCTAGAGATAGAATTGGTATAAGACCCCTATTTATTGGAAATACAATAGATAACAATGTTGCGTTTGCATCTGAAGCAAAAGCTCTTATAAAATATTGTATTAATGTAAAACAAGTAGAACCTGCTACATATATGACGTTATCTCCAACAGATAAAGATCAGGATTTATTCTCTACAACATATTATTATTTACCAAATAAAGTAGGAACAACATTTTCTTTTGACGAGTTAAAAACAAGATTGGAACAAGCGGTATATAAAAGATTAGATTGTAGTGATAGACCTGTAGGCTGTTTATTGTCTGGAGGATTAGATAGTTCTGTAATAGCAAGTATAATATGCAAATCAGAACATTATAAGACAAAAAAGTTAAATACCTATTCAGTTGGCATGGAAGGGTCTGAAGATTTAAAATATGCTAAAATAGTTGCTAATTATTTAGGAACAAATCATACTGAAGTTATATTTACAGCAAAAGAAGGTTTTGAAGCAATTTCAAAGGTTATTTTTGCGTTAGAAAGTTATGATATAACAACTGTTAGAGCAAGTGTCGCGATGTATTTATTATGTAAGTATATTTCAGAGAATACAAGTGATCGAGTTATATTTTCTGGCGAAGGAAGTGATGAGTTATTATGTGGCTATTTATATTTTCATAATGCTCCAAATTCAGAAGAATTATTTGATGAAAGTTATAGATTAGTTAAGAGTTTATATTTATATGATGTTTTAAGAGGGGATAGATGTGTATCTTCTAATGGACTTGAATTAAGAGTACCTTTTTTAGATCAAAGATTTTCTGAATATTGTCTTAGAATACCTGGAGAATTAAGAGCACCTCAAAATGGTGTTGAAAAATATATTTTAAGAATGACATTCGAGGGAGATTTACCTGATGAAATTATTTGGAGAAGGAAGGCTGCTTTTTCTGATGCTGTATCAGGTCCAGAAAAAAAGTGGTATCAACAAATACAAGAGTTTGTTGATAAAATTGTATCAGATTCTACGTTTGAACATTATTCTGTTAGATTTCCTAGTAAAGAAGCTTATTATTATTGGAAGATTTTTAATCAATTTTTTTATGGTTTTAAGAATCCAATACCAGAATATTGGATGCCAAAATGGTCAAAAGAGGCTAATGGAAATCCTTCAGCAACAGTTTTGAATGTATATAATGAAAAGATTAAAAAAGATTAAAAAAGATTAAAAATGAATTAAAAATTGAAATAATTATAAATTATTAAACTATAATAATGTGTGGAAGTTGTGACAACGATGAGATGTGCGATGTTAATGAATTATTTGGACAGCTTTACAGGCGTGGTTACACTGTAAAATATAGCGACACGTTTGATGATATATTGAAAAGACTTCGTCGTGATGCGTGTATTATACCAGGCCTACGAAAATACTCTGTTAAGCTGGATACTTACACTGCGAAATGGATGGAAAAAATGACTGCTAGTGATATTGAGTGTTATAGGAGACCACCTGATGGGTGTCTCCCATATATATTTATCCCGAGTACTATGACTGAGGAGCAAGCTAAGATGATGTCGTTGGAAGAGTTGGAACGAGCGGTAAAAGATTCTTATTACGCTCCGCCAATGGAGGATGAAGATGCAGAAGTCATTAGACCGTCGCTCTTTACGTCATATGTATCTCGCACTCGATTGTCTCTCAAAAAATATGCTTTGAAAAGATTGTGCTTTTAAACAAAAACCAAAAACGCTACGGTAATAATTGAGATGTCACTGTAATAACGTTGTGAGATTTGAATTTGATATAGATTAAATGGTTCAAGAAATATATTTATAAAAAACACAACCCTACGTTAAAGGGTAATTCGGTTTATTCCGGATTTAAAATAGTGATATTTCTGAAATACCAGAAGATATCATAACTATTGATTAATTAAGACTTAGATTATTTAATGGTAGACAGAACGTTCAAATCTTTTAAAAGTATATCTTATAGATTTTTTTTTAATGTATGCGAACATTTTTAATTAAATCAAAAAATAAATCAAAAAATAAATTTTTATTATTCTATACTATTAATAAAAATGTCAGAACAGAATATTAGACAACTATTAGATAGTGCTATAAAATACGGTTCTATGAATAATATATCTACAGCACAATACGAATGTCTTATAAGATATTTCAAAACAAACTACAATCAATGGGTAACGTTTGTACAACTTTTTGACTCGGGGAAACAATCTACTGTAATCAAATTATTATTATCAGATAATAGCGTATGTGGACGTGTCGCTCCTCAGCCATCTCCTCAACCCCCATCGCAGCCATTCGCATTTGCTTGTTCACCTGATATTGGATGCCATAGAGTAAATGAATCTCCAAATAAAGCCAGAGGATTATTTTCGGATATGCAAAGTTGCAATTCATCATGTGCCAAACCAGCTCCTCCTCGACCATCACAGCCCTTCGCATTCGCTTGCTCACCTGGCCTTGGGTGCCATAGAGTAAATGAATCTCCAAATAAAGCCAGAGGATTATTTTCGGATATTCAAAGTTGCAATTCATCATGTGCCAAACCCGCTCCATCTATAAATACTCTTCCAGATCATTTAGTAGGAGTTGGTGGTAGAGGTCTTATGGGCCTAGGATTTGGAACATCTGGATTTGAAGATAGAACTGTAACAGATCAAAATCTTATAAATAGATATAAAGCTCCAGGTAAGGGAAGTTGTGCAAATTTCCCAAGCCCTTATCCATCTTTAAATGAAGCTCCTATATGGGAAAATTATATAAACGAGCCATCATGCAAAGTTATGGATTATAGAACAGCTGAAGATAAAAAAATGCTTTTAAATTATAATAATATGGCAGTTTCTTCATATAATAATGCATATCCTGGTTTAAATGCTAAACCAACATGGAATTGATTGGTTTAAAATTGATTGGAAATTTTAAGTAATTACTTAAAATTTAATATATTTATTCAACATTTTTTACTTGGACGCCTTCTTTGACTTGCGAGACGCTTTCTTTGACTTGCGAGACGCTTTACGGGACGCTTTCTTGGACTTGCGGGACGCTTTACGGGACGCCTTGCGGGACGCTTTCTTTGACTTACGGGACGCTTTACGGGACGCTTTACGGGACGCTTTCTTGGACTTGCGGGACGCTTTACGGGACGCCTTGCGAGACGCTTTCTTGGACTTGCGAGACGCTTTCTTGGACTTGCGGGACGCCTTCTTTGACTTACGGGACGCTTTCTTTGACTTACGGGACGCTTTACGAGACGCCTTCTTGGACTTGCGAGACGCTTTACGAGACGCTTTCTTTGACTTACGGGACGCTTTACGAGACGCTTTCTTTGACTTGCGGGACGCTTTCTTTGACTTACGGGACGCCTTGCGAGACGCTTTCTTTGACTTACGGGACGCCTTGCGAGACGCTTTCTTTGACTTACGGGACGCCTTGCGAGACGCTTTCTTGGACTTACGGGACGCTTTACGGGACGCCTTGCGAGACGCTTTCTTTGACTTGCGAGACGCTTTACGGGACGCCTTGCGAGACGCTTTCTTTGACTTGCGAGACGCTTTACGGGACGCTTTCTTTGACTTGCGGGACGCTTTCTTTGACTTGCGGGACGCTTTACGGGACGCCTTGCGAGACGCTTTCTTTGACTTGCGAGACGCTTTCTTTGACTTGCGAGACGCTTTCTTTGACTTGCGAGACGCTTTCTTGGACTTGCGAGACGCTTTACGGGACGCCTTCTTTCCCGTATGTGCTCTTAATGCTTTCTTGCCACCAGGTGTTCTTCTAATGCGAGCAACAAGGGTAGACTTCTTGCCGCTTCTTTTAACGCCTAACTTTTTAGCGACTCTTTTAAGTGCTTTAAGATTGTGACTTGCTAATTTTTTAGATGATGTCATTTTTATATTATAAAATGATAATTTTTTTTTATTTTTTTATTTTAATTTAAAAATAAAAAAATTATTGTAAGTATATTTTAAACATAGCGATTATTTGTTTAATATCCATATTTTTTTATTTTAATTTAAAAATTTAGCAACATCTTTTCCAGAGTTGTTTAAAAGATTGCATATATCTGTAAATTTTTTTAAAAAGTCTTTATTTTGTAATAATATTTCTGCGAGTTCTTTATCAGAATCTGGATCAGTCATATTAATATCGGATGCAATACTTAAAGTCATACGAGCAATATCTTTTGGTTTAAAATAAATATATTCAGATGGAATAGAATTTAATTCCATACTTTTAGGATTTGACATGTTTAATAAATAGTTTTTTACTTTTAAAATATAATTTAAATAGTAAATTAATACATAAAAATGGAAGATTCAAAAGTTATTTTATTGTTTAGTAAGTATTCTAGCAATTCAAAGAGATTATTAGATTTATTTAAAAATATTGATTTTAGACTATTAAATATACAAACAATTTGTATAGACAATCCAGAAATAAGAAAACGTATAAAAAACTCAAATACAATTGAAATTAAAACAGTTCCTTGTATATTGGTGTTATATTCTGACGGGGGGGTAGAAAAATTTGACGGAGATATTGTATTTGAATTTTCTCAAAATATTATTAATAATTATATAGAAAGTCATCCAATGTCTCAACCACCTCAACAACCACCTCAACAACCACATCAACAACCACCTCAACAACAACCTCAACAACCACAACAACCACAACAATCTCAACAATCTCAACAACCACCACCACATCAACAACCACCTCAACAACAACCACAACAACCACAACCACAACAACCACAACAACCACAAAAGCCAGATAAAACTCATCAATCAAAACCAAAGCAGTCTAATGCAACATTAATAGAAGATTTATTGGATGGGGATGAAATTATAGAGAACGAAGAAGAGGAAAAAGATGATGGTATGTCTAAATATATAAAATCGAATGGAGGGGGTATATTAATGAAGGCGCAAGAATTAGCAAAAGCAAGAGAAAACGAAGAGCCAAAAAAGAAGTAGATTTTTTATAATAAATTATTATAAAAAGAAATTTAAAAAACAAATAAGATCTAATAATAAATGAATAATATATTATTAGATTTAGACCAAACATTGATAGCTGCATTATCTCCTGATGAATTAGATGAAAAAAAGCATTCCAAAAAGATGGAAAAGTTTAAGTATTATAATATGGATGGTGATTATACTATATTTGAACGACCTTATCTTCAGGAATTTCTTGATTATTTATTTGATAAAAAAAATAATTTCAAGGTATCTGTGTGGACTGCAGCAAGTAAAGATTATGCATTATTTATTATTGATAATATAATCTTAAAAAAGAATAAACCGGAAAGAAAATTAGATTTTATATTTTTTTCTTATCATTGTTCATGGTCTAAGCATACAAAGAGTGGTACAAAAGATCTGAGTATGATATGGGATATTTATAAGATTCCAGGATATTCTGGAGATAATACATTTATCATAGATGATTATGATGAGGTTAAGTCTACACAGCCAGATAATTGTATAGAGATTGAGCCATTTGAATTTCACGAAAAGGGTAGTTATAAAGATGATTATTTAATGAAAGTTATAATACCAAAGTTAGAAAAGATAAAAAGATAAAAAACGATTTATAAAAATATTATTGTATATATTAAATATGTCCAATTTTGATTTTTATGACTTAGCATTAGAAACAGATAATATTGAGGTAGATTTAACATCTAAATCAAAAAAACAGACTAAAGGTATAATAAATAAAGGTATAATAACTGAATGTAATCACACTGATACACTATTTGAAAATGGAAATGAATTATGCGTAGAGTGTGGTGAAGAAATATTTAAAGATATTGCAAATGATAAGGAATGGAGATATTATGGTCATAGTGATAATAAACATAGTTCAGATCCAACAAGATGCCAGATTAGAAAATCAGAGGATCGTAATATATATAAGGACGTGAAAACTATGGGTTTTAGCGAGAAAATTGTAAATACAGCAAATAAATTTTATAATGAAGTTACAAAAGGAAAAATATATCGAGGAAATTCAAGAAAAGCAATAGTTTTTGCAACAATATTTCATAGTTTTAAACTAAGTGGAAAACCACAGAGTTGTGAGTCATTAATAAACATATTTAAATTAGAGAGAAAAGCTGGTCTAAAAGGTCTTAAGCATGTAAATTTAAACGCGCCAAAAGATTCTCCTATAAGAACAACATATATAACACCTATTAATTTAATAGATGAAATTATGGATAAATTTATTACAACATCTTCGCAGAAAGATGAGGTTAAAAAGCTATATATTGAAGTCAAAAATAAGTCTTCAAAGTTAAATAGATCAAGACCACAGAGTACAAGTGCTGGAATTATATATTATTGGATACGTCTTAATAATAAGGAAATATCTATAAAAGATTATGTAAAAAAGGTAGGTTTAAGTGAGTTAACTATTAACAAGATATCAAAAGAAATAGCAGATGTTTTAGGAACTCCTGGTATTTTGTAGATTTTTGATTTTATTTTTAAATACTTATTGTATTTAAAAAAGGATAAAATTTTGAACAAGAAACCGATTTAATTTATCTGGTTGATGAACATTCATTTTTTCTAAAATTATTCCCCAGTTTCCTTGCTCATAAAAGTGTTCTTTTATTCTTACATTTTCAATACGATTACATATTTCAAATAACTCATCTTTTACAAATAAATGATAATATCTGTAATATGTATTATCATTAGTTTTCCAAGGCACTAATTCATCTTGTGTAATAAATTTTCTCTTTGAATCTGCTTCTTGTTCAAATGCCCATACAAGTACATAAATTAAACCAGATTCTTTTGTAATACGTATTAATTCTTTTATAGATTCTAATCTTTTTTCTGGTGTACTTAAATGATGAATTACAGCTATACTTATAACATAGTCAAACAAATCAGATCGATACGGTATTTTTAGAGCATCTGCTGTAATTACTTCAAGATTTTTATCAGAGCAAATTTTTGTAAAAGATTCTGTAAAGTCCATGCCAATGAATTCGCAGTTTTTATTTAACATCATATTCTTACCATTTCCACAACCAATATCAGCTATCAAAGAATGTTCAGGAATATTTTGTATAAATTTGGTTATGTGATTCCATAGTACATATCTTGTTAGATTAAATGGTTTTGCTATTTTATTATAAACGTCTTTTACGTATGTGTTTTCAATATTCATGGATTAGATTAATTTATTTTTTTGTATCAGTGCTACCAAATCCTCCATCACCCCTTGCTGTTGATTCAAAGTCGTGATCTACTTCTTCGAATACAGCATATTCTGCTTTTTTAACAAGGATCTGGCATTTTGTGAAAGGAACTTGTAAATCAGGAAGAGACTTATCAACTTTAGTAAAACAAATCTTTAATGATCCTCTATAATGCGGATCAATTACTCCAATACTGTTGGACAAAATATATCCCGTTTTTACGATAGAAGATCTAGGAACAATTTCTGTGTAATAACCAGGAGGAGGTTGAACACAAATTCCTGTGTCGTACATATATGTATTATCTCCAAGACGTTTTACAAATTCTACAGCTGTAAGATCATATCCTACATCATCTTGAGTAGCTTGAACTGGAATTTGTGCATTATCAAGAGTTTTCTTGAATTTGATAGTAATAATATTTGACATTTTTAATTTAAAAAATTAAAAAGTAGTAAATTCATTTTTATTTATTTGACCTATTTTTCTAAAAGAGAGTCTATGGTGGTAGTGGTGGGCCATTTTGATCGATGTATATACCATAGTCTGTGTATACAGGTGTTATAGGATAGCATGTGCAAGATTGTTTGGGATTACACACACTTGATGATATTTTATTGGGATTAATGGGTAATAAGCCTAGTTTTGGTAGGCGTGGTTTTAAGGTTTCTGATTTGTCTTGAGAAGAGCCTTTATAGTAAGTACTATAAGTACTATATTGAGGATTGTTCATTTTTATTATAAAGAAATATAAAAACTTTAAGACATTTAAAAAATAGTTTTATATTTAACAAATAAATGAATCACGGACAACTTTTTTCAGAATATACTCCTGAAAAGGATTTTATTTATGAATCTTTTGCAAATTACTTTGATAACCCTATTATGACTAAACATAAAGATGTAGAAAAATACAGTATGTATATTTGCAAGATACACTGCTTATTAAACAAAGATTCCAGATATGTTATAGTTTTTACTCAAAAAGACGAGAATAAACAGGGATTTCAAATAAAATTATCTGATATAAGATGGTTATCTTTTCAGACAAGAACATTGACTGAATCTTATCCATATCAAAGACATGATTATAAACCTAAATCTTCAGCGCCATATAGTGCTGTAATAAATGCTATAAAAAAAGATAATTCTCAGATAACTTATAAATGTGATGAGTTAAATATTACAGTTGTTTTATTAATACCTGAGAAGGGTTCACATTTTTATCAAGATAAAGGTAATTTAGCTGCTGCATTTGAGACGTATAATACAATTATAAATATAAATTAGATTTAGATTTGATTTAGATTTGATTTTTATACATAAAAAAGAAGTGTGCTAGAAGTTTTAACATCTTTATTCTTTAATAAATTTTTATAAGATCCTATCTCCTTTATAGTAGAAGATAAATCGTTATAAAAATACCACCCATCTTTGCATTTATAGTAACACGTATAATGTCCGCTATCAACTTCGCCTGTTTTTATAACAACTGATGTTAAGTTTAATTTTTTACCAGATTCTAATGATATATCAACATCAGGTATTATTTCATTACGATAAAATTTATTCTTTCCTTTATCTACTCCTCCTCTTTCCAAGTAAAATATTAAATACGGAGCATTTATCACAGTTGTCTCTTGTATTCTTCTACAAAATGATGTATCATCTCCATCATCTTTCCAAGGTTTAAATAAATCATCTTTTGATAATATCCCTGAATCATCTTCTATATTCAAAAATTCTTGACTATTCTTTTTAGATTTAATTTCTTGGTTAGGGCATATAATTATAGGACTTGTATATATCTCAATCCTTTCTTCGCTTGTTGGAATAAATGAAACTTTATTAACCTTTTTATTCTTATCATTTGAACCATAAGTCATTTGTCCCATAAGTGTTGTAGATTCTACATCAAAAATTGCAAACAATGATTCAACAAACTCGTGTGCTTCTTCTTGTTTTGTTTTTGAAAATTTATTTGTTCTATCACACAATTTCATTGATTTTCTCAAGTTAGTGCAATATTTTATTCGATCACCTGACCCTTGAATTGATTTTGCTATATTTTTTATTTCAACAAGAATATTTTTTGTATATTCTAAATCCTTTTTAAGATCAGAATCACATTCTTTATTCAATCTTATATCCTTTATATTTTTATCTAATATATGTTGTCTGATATATTCATTGTTATCATGAAATAAAGAAAATAAAACACTATCCATATAACAGCTATTCCCTACATTTCTCAAACCTTGTAATTTACATTCATTCTCGCCATCTTCGTCAGAGTCTTCAGATTTATCAGAGTCTTCATCTTCGTCAGAGTCTTCGTCAGAGTCTTCGTCAGAGTCTTCGTCAGAGTCTTCGTCAGAGTCTTCGTCAGAGTCTTCTTCAGTGTCTTCATCCGTATCTTCATCCGTATCTTCTTCTGATTCTTCATCTGACTCTTCATCTGATACATCAGACTCGGATGATGTATCTGTTTGTCTTGTTATCAAATTTGTTCCATCAAAAATAATAGCATCTTTTATATTATTTGTTGTTAATGTGTATCTAATTGCCATCAATTCATCAATTATATTTCCTTGTTCATCTGTTAATAAAGCATCTTTCGTATTAATTAGAGTATGTTTTAACGGAAGATTCTGTGTAAATTTGGCTAAAAGAGCAAGTTTTTTCAAAGATTTATTAGATTCAATTATTTCAGCTACAGATTTGTAAATTTTGCCATTAAAATTGATTGGACAAATATGATTATCTAAAAGTAATTTCCTCCAACCTCGCTGTAAAATATATGATTCGCGATGATTTACAATATTATCTCCTATTTCGTCTCCTGCAAATGAATCAGAATCTTTTATTATAAGTATGTTCATTTTATAATATAAATATATTTTTAGATTTTTATATGAAATAGTTTTATAAAAATCTAAAAATGATTAAAAAAATAATTTAATATACATATTTATATTATGGACTTAATAATTATATCTGAATCTCATGTCAATCAGATACTCAATATAGAAACACTAAAAAATATGCTAATTATATTTACCCTATGCTTTATGTGGTATATACACAATAGACAAATTCAAGCGCTTAAAGCATATACTGACTCTAATATATCAATTATATTAAATAAAATTAACACGAATCAAGACGAAATATTTATAATTTTAAAAGACATTGATTTAATTATTAATATAAAAAATAAACCCGAAGATGAAGATGATGATCCTAGTTCAGATTATGAACCATAAAAAAAATGAAAAATATTTTAATATTAAAATCTAATATTAAAATCTAATATGTTTATTTGTCCGTGTAAAGGAGGTCAGAGTTGTATCGTAGATAGGAGATATTTAAAGGATTTTGTGCAAGAAGATATACTTTTTAGACGATTTAATATTCCGTTAAGAAAACATTGTTATATTCCATATACGAAAGAACAAAATGAAATTCTTAAAAAGTATATATATGATGTTTTACAAAAATAAAAAATGAAATTAAAAAATTAAAAAATAGAAAAGATTTAAAATATGAGTACTCCTATAATTAAGAATATTGTTGATGAAATTTGCAATAGAATATTAGAGAGAGAGAATAAGGAAGAAGAGGAAGAGGAAGAAGAGGAGGAGGAAGAAGAGGAGGAGGAAGAAGAGGAGGAGGAAGAAGAGGAAGAAGAGGAAGAAGAGGAAGAGGAAGAGGAAGAGGAAGAAGAGGAAGAGGAAGAGGAAGAAGAGGAAGAGGAGGAAGAGGAAGAGGAGGAAGAGGAAGAGGAATCTATTAAATATGAAAAGATCAAGTTATTGAATAAGCTGCTAACTTCTCACGAGAGGATTTTAGCATTATTTGAGAGAGTTTTGTAGATTATATTATTAATTTGTTTTTATGTCATTTTAAAAACAAATTAAATTTAAAGAATGTTTGTTATTATATAAAAATGAAACGTAAATTAGTTACAGTTCCTGATTCAGAAGTAGAACCATTTACTAAATCTGAATGTTCTTGTAATATATGTAAAGAAATTAATGAATGTGAGCGGGAGTGGGATACATTTTCTGTTAAGACAAATCTTCAACGGAGAATGAAAGATGTTGTTTTATCGATACAAATTAAAGCTGAAAATCAGCTAGAACCTAATAATATACCATCACGTAAGAGAAAATCACGAAAATAAAATATATAATTTAAATAAAAAATATTTAGTATAAAATGCTGAATATATTTTTTATTTCTGATATAAAACCAAACAAATATCCTGTTATAAATGCAAGAAATTATAAATGGGTACCTATTCATGAAAAACTTACATACGAACGTCTATCAGAATTATGGAATATACATCGTCCCGTTTGTATATACACATATGGAGATATATCTTGTAATAATATATTATCGTCTAATTTTCAAATTCGTAAAAGATGGATTCATCTTACATCACTTGACCCTGTAAATATAATTTCAACTGTATCATCCACAATTCTTGGTCATCAATATGATAAAGATTATCCATTAATATCTGTTATTACTTCAACATACAATAGTTCTCATAAAATATTACGTCCTTATAATAGTCTTAAACAGCAAACTTATACAAATTGGGAATGGGTTGTGTGGGACGATTCTGAAGATAATAATGTTACATACAATAATCTTATTGGATTTCAAAAAACAGATTTTCGTATAAGAGTTTATAAATCACATCAACACTCTGGATATATTGGCGAAATGAAAAGATTAGCTGCTGGTTCAAGTTATGGATCAATATTAGTTGAAATAGATCATGATGATGAAATACACCCTAATCTGTTACAATGGATTGTAGACGCTTCCAAAGAGTATCCAGATGCAGATTTTTTTTATTGCGATTGTGCTGAATTAAATGAGAATACATATGAATCAGTTTCATACGGAGAATTTTTTGGTTATGGATATTCTGCTCATATAAATGAATGGTCTGATAGACACAAATGTTATATAACAAGCGCGCATGCTCCTATTAAAAATCCAGTTACTGTTCGTCATATTATAGGATCACCAAATCATGTACGTGCTTGGAAAACATCATTTTATGATAAAATTGGTAAACATAATCCACATCTTAAAGTCGCAGATGATTATGATTTGATTGTTAGAAGTTATATATATGGAAATTGGTGTCATATTCGTAAATGCGGGTACTATCAATATAGAAATGCAGATGGAAATTTTACATTCATATTAAATGATTTAATACAGGATAATTGCGCTTATATTTTTAATCATTATAAGCATTTGATTCCAAATGTAGATGATCCTTTATTAAATGATCCTTTATGGAAATTTGATAAAAATATTTACGCAAAGGATCATGTTGATTATATACCTGATAAACCAAAAAGAACCATTGTCTTATCTGATCCTACAATTGAAGATATTAAAAGTTATATTCACGAAGATAAACCAAATAATAATGGTGATATGATATATGTATTAGGTAAATTACCTGACGATATTCCAGATAATTGGAAAAAATATGTATCGTGGTGGAATTTGTCATCAAAAGATAAAAATGATCGTATACGATATATAAAACACTATTTTCACACAGCTGATGAATTCATTGTTAATTAAATTTTATATTTTTATTACATAAATATAAAACATGTCAATTAAAACTGCATTTCTTATAAGTATAGTTTTAATATTTATAATCTTACATATTACATATTTTTATATGTTAAAAAATAGAGAAAATTACGACATTAGTCCAAGTTGGTATGATAGAAGAAGCGGAATATATAAAGGGTCTGGTGAAATAGGAGGAGTATGGACTAATTCAAGTTATGATGTGGCAAGAGAAGATCCTGGACTTTCTTGGATATTATAAGTTGAATTTGAGTTTGTAACCAAACTTGTAATCATATTTAAAAGATTATTATAGTAATATAAATGCTGTATATTATTATACCGATAGTAGTTTCTGGTTTATTTTTTTATTTTGATGGACCTAAGTTTGTTAAATATAAATATGGTAAGACAAAGGAACTATATCAATTAGTATCAACAAAGTATAAAACACGAGATTGTAATACAAAGTTAAAAATATTATGGTGGAGTCTTGTTATTTTATGTCAAGCATTATATATAACTATCATACAAAAATTAAATAATTCAGTAGTAAAAAAGACTGCAAATAACACATATGAAATTACATATGTGTTATCAGGAAAGATTTTTAAACTTGTTGTGACTCACAAAAAGGGACCAAAGAATGTTCTTCAAGTTATTGATGATAGTAATGAAGATATTACAAACTTAATAGTTCCTTATTTGGGTCCGGCAGAAGATTGGCATTCGTCAAAGTTTAAACCTTCTTTTTTTAACAGAAAGACGCTTACATTTAATTTGAGTAGTTCAGACGATATAACATTTACAGAAGATGAAGAAATTAAATTTTAAATTTAAAATAAATTTAAAATAAAAATGTAATTTAAAATAAAAAATTTATTTAAAATCTAAAATAAATATGGATGATATAGTAAAATTGATTGGAAAGAATGAGATAAAATTTGAAAAGTGTGATATTAATATGGAATCTGTTCAACTTTTAAGTGAACGTCAAAAAGATAGCACAAGTCCATCTGAAATAATATTTGCGGATTTAGTGAAAAGTCGCATAAAACCTTATGAAGATCCAGTAAAATTTCCTGTTGCTCTAAAAGTTTTTGTAGACTTGGAAAAAATTGATAAATCTACACTTACACAACAAGAAAAGGATATATATGATGAAAATATATATGACATAATTGGGATTAAATATGAGGCTAAAATGTATAAAAAAATATATAAATTAATAATAGATGGAATATGCCCTAATTTTATTCCTTATGTAGGATTTGCTGAATGTAGTAAGGATGAGATACTTAAGTCAATACCAGATGGAGACAAACAAGATTTTGGTAATAATTTGATATTTGGTAATAAAGATATTGATTTATCTGTTAATATTCTTATTACAGCGAGACCAGAAAATAATATGTCACTTCTAAAGTTTTTAGTAAATGATACAATAAGTAATGATGATAAAAAATGTGTTATTCTACAGTGTTTGTATACATTATATGTATTAAGAACTGAGAAAATAAGACATAATGATTTACATTTTAACAATATACTTATAAGTGTTCATGAAAAACCAGCGAAATACTTGTTTATTATGGGAAGAGATAGTCAACGACAATGGTTTTATGTTAAAACAAAGTACACTCCTTTATTTTTTGACTGGGATATGAGTTATAATTCGGAATTAGGGACAAATCTAAAAATAGATACTGAATATTGTGACAAATATAATATATGTTCAAGAGATGATATGTTTTTTGATACATATACATTCTTATGTCATATAAAGGAATTTTATTGTCAATTTATAGATGCTAATTTATGTAGTTTTTTATCTAGCAGTTATACTCCTGTTTTTGAGCGACATAATTGTAGACCATTTCGTTTTTTAAACAAACATGAAATAAAATCTATAGAAACTATATTAGACAATGAAGTATTTGATGAATTTAGATATAAAAGATCAGATCGTCCAAAAAATGTATTTGGATATCCAGAAAATGTTGTTGAATATATAAATTCATAATTTATTTTTTAAAATATATTTATCTATAATAAATGAATAAAAATCTAATTATTGGATTTGTATTATTAGGTGTAAGTATTTTATGTGGAGTTGTTGCTGTGGTTTTAGTTCGTGCTAAACAAACAGATTCAAAGACAGAGGATGATTGTAATGCATGGCAGAAAGATTCTGCTAAATTAAAGGATGGTGATTCTTGTTCTGTATGGGATTCTAATCAATGCAGAAAAGGAATATGGAATCTAAGCTCTAAGAATTGTGTATCAAAAGGAAGTGTATGGCCGTTAATATTACTTATTCTAGCACTTGCTTGTTTTATAGCATCAATAGTTTTCTTTGTAAAATCAAGAAATTCTTAATCTATAATTTTTAATTTTATTAAAATTAAAATAAGATTTTATTTAAATAAAGTATGGAAGCTAAAATTAAACAAAATCCTACAAATACTATTCTAAGACAAGAAGATATAGACCCAGATTATGATAATATACCAAAATACTTTGGTCATCGCAACATAAAACTTCCTACAGAATTTGATGGAAGAAAAGCGTGGAGAGGATTAATCGGTGAACCTACTAATCAGGGAAATTGTGGTGCTTGTTGGGCACTTGCATCTACTACATGTCTTGCTGATAGATTTAATATACAATCAGGTGGTCGTATGCAAATTAAACTTTCTGCTGCTAAATTAGTATTATGTGATTGGCAAGGAGATGAATTATCAGCTAAACCTCTAACAGATCCAGAACAAGAACAACAAATTAATAGAAAAGCCCTTATAAGAACTTCATGTTATGGAAACAGTTTATATGACGCATGGAGATATTTATATATAATAGGAACATGTTTAGCAGAATGCGTTCCATATCATCCAGAATATCCATTACATTTTGAAACATTGTCATATATTACTGAACCAAATCAACTTCCATTATGCACTCAAATAACTGGTCCAATAGGAGATATGTGTAGTGATTTTAAGGTTGATAAAAATGGAAAAATAACAGGAACTCCTATGAAATTATATAGAGCATATCATTTTTATGTATTACCAGGAGTAGAAAAGGATAATGGTAGTATATATAATATAATGGAGAATATATATTTATGGGGGCCTGTTACAACAGCGATGAGAGTTTATGAAGATTTTTATAATTTTAATTCTAAAGATAAAATCTATATATCAAATGAACAAGGCGATCCAATATCCGGACATGCTATTGTTATACTTGGTTGGGGAGAAGAAAATGGAGTAAAATATTGGATTATTAGAAACTCATGGGGCGTTCAATGGGGCGATGAAGGCTATTTTAAGATGATAAGAGGAACAAATAATTGCAAGATAGAAGAAAATGTAATAGCTGGAATACCAGACTTTTTTTACCCTAAAGATTATCAAGGATTTTCTGGATATAAATGGGCAGAGACAGATAAATTTGTACAAGAGAGATCATTTATAGATTATCCTACAAGTTATATAACAGGAGGTGGTATAGATCCAGAAACAGGATATACAAGAAGAGCAATGGCAGAATACCCTAATTTAATATTACCAAGGCCAGTCGGATTATCAGAACTTCCTGATTGGAATACATTTATTGCAGCAAATGTTCGTGTTAAATCAAAATCAAAAAAAAACAATTATAAAATAATAATCAGTTTTATATTAATTTTAGCAGTATTTATATTATTCATAATAATATTAGATCATAGATCCTATAATTAAAAACATTTTTTATAATTATATAAGATTTTTTCTTATCTAATTTATTACCAACAACCAGCTGGTGGATTTTCTGAAGTATATATAAAAAGCGCTGTATCACCATAACTTAGCTTACATTTCCAACCTATTTGAGTTAATTCTTCCATAACTGTTTCCGTCATTTTTTGAATCGTATCAATCTTTTCCTCATTTTGTCTAGAAAATCTATCTAAATCAAATAAAGAATTTTCATTACCTTTTAACATATGAATATAAATTTCTTGTCTAAGTAAATAAAGTATTCTGTCATAATTTACTACACAAAAATTTTCTTTATTGTCTGATCTAATATTTTCAGGAAATTGTTTCATATTTTTATATTTTAAATCTATATTTTTAGATTTAGATTTAGGATTAGGATTTAAATATAGATTTAAATCTATCTTCTTTTTTGATTTACTTCTAAACTATGTAATCTTTTTTGCATATCTTTTAAAATATTTTCATAATTAGTATTCTTATTTTTTACAGGAGTTTTAGGAGATGGAAAATCATCTGATGAAGAGTCTGAACAAGAAGAATCTGATTCAACTGAAGAATCAGATTCTTCTTGTTCAGACTCTTGTTTATATTTTGATTTAAATTCAGATGGTTTCTTTGAAAAATCTTTGTAATATTTGAGTACATCTGTTGGTTTTCTTACAGGAGATTTCCCTTTATTTGAAATATTCCTTTTGTCATTCTTCTTAAGACCACTTGATCTAGATATTTTTCTTAATCTAGATCTACCATCAGACTCGGAATTAGACTCAGAATTAGATTCGGAATTAGACGCAGAAGAAGACTCGGAATTAGACTCAGAGTCGGAATTAGACGCAGAAGAAGACTCGGAAGAATCAGATTTAACACTATCTGATCTAATATATTTCTTCTTTGATTGTTCTGAGTTTTTATGTATTGGAACTTCTTTAGCTACGTCTCTTGGAACTTCTTTAGCTACGTCTCTTGGAACTTCTTTAGCTACTTCTCTTGGAACTTCTTTAGCTACTTCTCTTGGAACTTCTTTAGCTACTTCTCTTGGAACTTCTTTAGCTACTTCTATTGGTGATTCTCTTTGTGCTTTTACAGGAGATTCTTTTTGAGATTTTTTATTTTTTTTCTTTTTTGGAGATTCGTTGGGATTAGTATCCAAATTTTCATTAGATAAATTAATTATTTTTTTTAATTCTTCCTCTCTTCTTTTTGGTACAACCCATCCTGAACCACCACATTTTAATTTAGAGTTCCATCTTCCACTGATATGTTTTATAACATCACTATAAAGGCCTCTATCTCCTTTAACCACAAAAGATGCATCATTATATTCTTCGTATGTTAAATTACTCATTTATCCTAAAAAAACTTGACTTTAAATATAAAATGATTAAAATTTAAAAAATATCATTATTAATTTTAATATGAAGATTAAATTAGAAAATTTTAGATGCTATGAAAATAAAGAATACGATTTAGGGGATAATGGCCTAATTTTAATTTCTGGAGCAAGTGGTACTGGAAAAAGCACTATTCTTAACGCAATATATTTTTGCTTATTTGGAGAAGGTAATAAAGTTGTTTCTCATGGAAAAACAAGTTGTAAAGTTGAAATGGAGATCAATTTAAATAAACTTATGAAAATATCAAGAACAAAAAGACCTAACAGACTTGTATTAGAAATAGATGATGATACTATTCAAGATCAAGCTGCCCAAGATATAATAAATAGATTGTTTGGAGATATGTTTGACGTTAGTGGTTATATTTCTCAAAATGGAGCTAATTCTTTTATTTTAATGAATCCAGCAGACAAATTAATATTTTTAGAAAGATTTGCTTTCAAGGATATTGATTTGACAACTATAAAAGGTAGATGTAAAGTAGTCATTAAAAAACGAAACGAACAACATATAAAATCTATAGCAGAATATGAAATGGCTAATAAAGTTGTTAACGAATTACAAGTTCCTGAAAAGCTATCATTTCCTCTTAAACATAAGAATCGAGATAAAAGGGAATTTTGGACAGAAGAAGTAGTTGAGAAATTATTAAAGAATGAGGATACTAAACAAAAAAATACAAAGGTATTTATTAAAAAAGCAGTTAAATCTATAAAGGATTTTGAAACAAAATTAAATAATATTAAAATTAGAGAGAATAATATAACGAACAAAAAGGAACTATTAGATAACTTAAATATTAAGCTATCAAAACTAAAATCTCAAGAAATACCATATCTTGGTTATGAATACCTTAAAGAAATGGAGACAAAACTTGAGTATATAAAGAGCACAAAAAGGTTACAAACTCTAAAAACTAAATTAAAAGAAGATAGAACACAATTAGCTTCATTAAAAGAACAAGAAATGTCAAATTTTACTAAAGAATTAGAGAGTATACAATTGATATTATGGCAAGATTATAAACGTGATGAAATGGATGATATTATTATTACTAACAGTGAATATATTATTTATATTGAAGAACTAGAAAGATTAAACAAAGAACTAGAAAGATTGCAAAGGAAGATTAAGGGTTTGCCTATCCTAAAGGATCTAAAGGATCTAAAGGATCTAAAATCTATCAATTTTGAAACTAAATTATCAGAAAATAGAAATTTAGTTGAGCTTGCAAAAATACAAGATAAGATATACGAATGTCCAAGTTGTAATGAGAAATTAACTATTCCAAAGATAGGTAATCAATTATGTGTAGTAGATCCCATAGGATCTATAGGATCTAAAAGTCTAGATCTAAAAGTTCTTCAAAAAGAGTGTTTAGATTTAGAAGCTGCTATATCATGTATTAAGGATTATAATCTGTTATCATCTAAAATAGATCTTCTAACAAACGATCCTGCTAATCAATATGATTCAGAATTATCTACAGATTTAGATGAATTGAAGAAAGATTTGGAACATTTAAAAAGATATAGGTATGATCATTTAGTTCTTGAAAAAAGAAAACAAATTGTTGAGAATAATATAAATAATTCAAAATTTTCCTCTACAATTACAAGTCTTGAAGAAAATATCGACAGACAAAAAAATATCATTCAAGATTTAGAGAAAATTACTCCTCAAGATGTGACTAAGTCTATTGATTGTAGTTCAGATGAAATTAGAAGTATTATAGAAGAACAAAAACAGTATCGTGATAAGATAACGTATATAGATGATCAAAAGTCTGGTATTATTAAGGAAATTAAAGAAATAGAAATGTATTTAACTGAGAATAAACAATGTTCTGATTTGGATACTGATGTTATTGTAAAATCTATATCTGTAAAAGAAGAAGAGATTAAGGTATTGGAAAAGGATCTTGAAACACATACTAGTAATTTACAGAATATAGAAAAATATAAACAATATCAAAAAGATCAACAAATCTATAATTCTTGGATAGAAAAGAAGAAAATTCTTGGAAAACAAGAGCAAAAAGATCGCTTAAAATATGCATCTTCTACTTTATTGATGGAAAAAATTCTTGAAGCTGAGAGTATTGCTATTACAAATATAATAACTTCTATAAATACACACGCGCAATTATATTTGGATTGTTTTTTTCCTGATAATCCGATATCTGTTAAGTTACTATCTTTTAAGGAGTCTAAAAAGGCAAATATACAATCAAAGCCTCAAATTAATATTGCTATAGAATACAAAGGTATGGAATGTGATATAGGATCTTTAAGTGGTGGAGAATTAGCTCGTGTTGTTTTAGCATTTACACTTGCTCTTGCTGAAATGTTTAATACACCATTAATTATGCTTGATGAATGCACATCTTCTCTTGACGAAGAATTATCTACCACTATTATCAATGGTCTTAAAGATAATTTTTCTAATAAATTAGTAATAGTTATCTCTCATCAAAATATTTGCGGATTATATGATAGAATTTTATCCATCGCTTAATGATATATTTATTTTTCTAAGAAAAATAAATTTTAAATGAACTAAAGTTAAATTTTTATTGAAAAGGGTCTTTGTGTTGTAAATCAGATAATATAGACAAATGCTATAAAATTTATAACAAACCAAATGTTTTCAAATAGTGCCATTTATTTTTAATCTATCCATTTATATGGTCCAGAACCTTTAACATTTACACACTCTTTTAGTGGTTCAACTTCTATATTCTGTCTATTTCCATGGACATGCCAGAAAAATTTTCCAGGGTTTCCAAATACTTTGAATGTACCACTCTCTACATTTACTTCAGTAGTATATAAACAGTTATTTGAACCAATTGGTGTTATTTGTATTGTGAAATCTGTTGCAAGATCTTTAACATAATGGGGTAAAGTAATTTCAGCATGATCTTGATGTTGATCTACTACTCCTTTACCTCTGTAATATACACCAGCTTCTGGACCTTCTAAGCAAGCATGAACTAGATATTTGTCTGGTGAAACTGGGTGATCTATTACGAAAGTTTTTGTTCCATTTGTAGAGTATGATACTTCAAATGTAGTTGTATTATATACAAGAGCGGTTAATGGAGTGTTTTCATTTCTAATAGGTCTAACATAAAATGCAGATGCAGACGCTCCATCTAATGCGGTACTGTTTGCATTTAATACTATACTATTAGCAGGTTGATTAGTTTGCCCTGCTTTTCTTCCTATAGCTATTGAATTAGGTCCTTGACTGTATTGTCCTGATTGATATCCTATAGCTATTGCATTAGTTTGTTGTTGAGTCTGTCCTGCTGTATTTCCTATAGCTATTGCATATCCTTGTTGAGAATTTGCTCCTGCAGAAGCTCCTATAGCTATTGCTTGAGTTTGTTGTTGAGCATTTCCCGCAGAATATCCTATAGCTATTCCATAATCAGCTTGTTGAGAATTTCCTGCTGTATTTCCTATAGCTATTGCAGACGATTGTTGTTGAGCATATCCTGCTGCATTTCCTATAGCTATTGCATAACCTAGTTGTCCAGTCTGTCCTGCTGAACTTCCTATAGCTATCGAATTCGCTCCTTGAGAATTTGCTCCTGCAGAAACTCCTATAGCTATTGCAGACGCTTGTTGACTACTTTGTCCTGCAGAAGCTCCTATAGCTATTGCAGACCCTTGTTGTTGAGTTTGTCCTGCTGCGTTTCCTATAGCTATTGCAGAATCGAGTTGTCCAGTCGCTCCTGCTTGATATCCTATAGCTATTGCATTAGTTTGTTGAGAATTATATCCTGCTTCTCTTCCTATAGCTATTGCATTAGTTTGTTGAGAATTATATCCTGCTTCTCTTCCTATAGCTATTCCACTTCCTTGTTGATTATTATTTCCTT
>Ga0209086_10000171_pt1 | contig 57647 bp, 41 predicted proteins | sample M_130207_XF_Meta_FD_187312 | JGI IMG/M metagenome (GOLD analysis project Ga0209086, IMG submission 187312) | Freshwater microbial communities from Lake Montjoie, Canada to study carbon cycling - M_130207_XF_MetaG (SPAdes) (version 2) | ecosystem: Environmental > Aquatic > Freshwater > Lake... | reverse complement strand
TTTTGTAATTATTTAATATATATTATATATAGTAAATATAGTAATTATTTAACAAAAAATAAACCTAAGTATAATAATATATAATCAAATATAATCAAATATAATCAAATATAATCAAATATATAAATAATATATAAATAATAAAAAATGAATAACTGGCGTCAAACTCAATTTAATAAAGATTTATGTAATGGTACTATTACATATCGTGGAAGTGGTGATTTAGTAGTTCAGGGACAATTAACGCAGGGCGGTTCGGCTTCTAAATTATATTTCTGGGCTGCTGCACCTCCTACCTACGGAACTAGTTTTTCGGGTTCTGGTATGCCTTATCCCGATGCTGAAGTTGCCTATGATCGAACACCTAATAAAGGTCTAGTCAATTTAACTAATGGGCAATTTACTATTAATATGAAATATCCCAATGCCTATTATATTGGTCTTGGTTCTCTATATGTTCCACCTCATGTAAATTTTAAAGTCTGTCAAGAAGGTATGGCTGATAGTTATTTTAGTGTTCAAGTTGATGGAGGGGTTCCCTTTCGTACATTAACTTATCCTGCTCCCCCATCCAAGAAGCCTCGTATTTCCCCTTTATTTTATTGCGAACCTGAAAAGGGGGCCCGAACTCAGGAATCTATTTTACGTGCTAGCGCATATCCTGAGACTAATACTATGCCTGATAATTTCTGGGGCGACCGTTCTCCTAGGTAAGTAATACTGTCATATGCCTAATATCGTCTGCAGTTTGTTTAATTATATCTTCATAATGTTTTATCTTTTCATCAGTTTTATTTAATTCATTGCTAAATTGTTTTTCTGCTTGAATCATTTGTTTAATTTTTAAGAATTCACTATTTCTCATATCAAAAGAGGCTTTGTACTCAATGTTTTTAATATTTAGTTCTAGAATAGTGTCATTTAATCTCTTAGTTTCACTTGTAAATTCTTCTGCTATACGTTGTCTGGTAATATTTAATCTATTTTTAGCATTCACTATATCATTACTTAAATCACTTAAAGTTTTAGACAAATTACTATCTATGTTACCCATTGCCAAAGTTTCATAAGTATCGTATTTATATTTTAACTCAGCTAGAATAGTTTCTAGAGTAGTTTTTTTTTCTTTTTCTATTTTAAATTGATCTTTATAAGCTATGACCTTTACACGATTTGTTAAATTGTAATTATCAACTATTGTTGTTATTCTGGAATCAATAGATTGCTTGTTCTTATCTAATTTTTTAATTGTATAATCTAATCTAGCTTTATAATCTTTTATTTGTTTTTCAATATTAGATATTTTTTCATTAAGTGATAGAGACTTGTCTAGATTAAATTCTGTATAGAATGTATTCATTTTATTTATATCTATGGGTGGTGTACTGCTAGGATCCCTAGTGCTAGGTTCCATATCACTAGATACTTGATTACTAGCATATTCAAAATCAATTATAATATGTTTAAATTCATTAAGATTATTTATAGATAGTTTTAAAGTATCAATTTGATTATTTATAAATGTTTCTTGCGATTTAAAATTATTAAGTTGTTTATGCATATTAATTTTATCCACCTTTTTTTGATGCAATTGTTCTAGTGTATTTTTTCTAGATGAATGAGCCTCTATTTGTAAATCGGTTATAATAATATTTTGTTCTTGTAGAGAATTAGTAATTAAGTCAATATCTTCTATCAATTTAAGTTTATTAAGTTTTGCCTCTATAATATCGGAATCATACAAATCTTGAGCTTCTTTTTTATGTATTTCTATTCTTTCTAATTCATCCCTTAATATAATATCTTCAACCATTAAACTTTGATTACGATTACCTGTAAGATTTTTTAAATCCTGAGTCAATACTGTTATTTGATTTGTATTATTGGTTAGTATTATTTTCAAACTCTTTAATATTGACTCTAGATTATTATGATCTTCTTCTAATTCTTGGAGTTTACTGTTATCTGTATTAGAATTTATAAGATTTTGTTTTATAGATTCTCTAGTTTTTTGGAGACTAATAAGAGTTTCTTTATAACTATCTAATTTTGATTTAGCATTTGATATCTGGATTTGCTTCTTCTTATTATCCATTCTGGAAACTTTTATTATCTAGATATGTATCTGGAGTTATCTATTCTATATGTATTTATTTTATATAATGAAATTATGTATTATTATTTTACATATGAAAAGAAATAAAAAGAAATTAAAAAAAATTAATATATATAAAAAATGAATATAGAGATTTATATATATAATGTATCTAGAATGATATATAATAATAATAATATTTATAATAGATACATTTACAATACATAGTAATTACAACACAATGTCTGCTCCTGCCTATCGTATCATTAGAATCCTATCTGGAATAATTAGTGAAAATGTTAATCTAACGATTAAACAACGAAATGATATTATTAGTAGTCTCAATAAATATGCTATTGATGAAATAGAGAACAATCGTTCTAATGATCAAAAAATAAGAGACTTGAGGGAAGATGTTGATTCATTATTGATAAAATCTTATACCGAAAATAATATTAAAAAAGATAAACATGAAAAATCAAATGAAAAAACAAATGAAAAATCAAATGAAAAACTAGATACAGAATGGTAATAAAGAAGGTTATTAAAGATATCTATGAAAAAATGTCTATGGAGGATAGCTAAATTACAAATACTCATTTACATATTCTTCAATTTTTTCCTTATTAGTTCCTATAATTGTATTACAATATGATCCATTCTTATAGTAAATAAAGGTTGGTACTTTTGCTATATCAAAATTAGTTACTATTGTTTCTTTATCTGAATCTTCAATATCAATCTCTTGAAATTCTACCTTTGGATAATTTTCCTTTAGATATTCAATAAATGGTTTAATTGCTTTACAAGGACCACACCAAGTAGCTTTAAAATCTATTACAATTAAAGTATCTGGCTTTGATTTAGAATATAATTCTAGATTATCCATAGTATCAATTGAAGAATTAGTAGATGAAGACATGATGGATTATATAATGGAATTATATATAGATTATATGTTATAAATATTATTAGAAAATATAAAAGATAATAAGATTATTTATATTTATGTTTATGTTAAGTATTTGTAATATTTTTTGAAATTTTACACAATTATTTATAATTTTATTAATATTTATTATTTATAATTTTATCTATATGATTCTATATAATCGTTAGTGGTGATTTATTAATACAATCTACAACTACACATTCGGTTGTTGGATTACCTTTATATATAAAATACGACCAATTCCATGGTATATAAATCATATTGCCTTGTCTAATAATAATTTCAATATAATTTAATTCTAAAGGTTCTTTATTTAATAATGGTGTTGCATCTAAGCTAGATACCATATTATTAAATGGTTCTAGCATCTTATCTTGATCTGGCGCTGCTAGTATAACTCTCATCTCTCCAGAAACACATCCAAACATTTGTAAATAATTAGTCTGTTTAATAAAAAATATTGCGGCTTTCTCATCTAGAACAACATTTCTAATATCAATATTCCAATCATATGATAAAGGTAGATTATAGATTTCTAGATTATTTTTAATATAATCTGAATAATTTATAGTTGTATTAGTAGCTATGGTACTTCTTATATCATTTAAAGATTTACCTAGCAATGTATTAAACTCTTTCCAATATTTCAATTCCTTTTGAAATACAATAGGTTGATGATTATCTAAGAGTTCATATGCCATATCTGGATCTGGATCAGATACTTGTAGTATTTTTAATTCATTATTAATAGTTTTTAATCTGGAAATGTGACAGTATATAAAGAATATAATAAATAATGTTACCAGAGCAATAATATAATTTATTATAGAAGGAGCCATAGTTGAGAAGAGTATTATGTATATGTATCTAGAGTAATATGTATCTGGAATATTATGTATCTAGAATATGTAATTTATATATTCTGAATATTAAATAAATATACTACTTATATATTTTATAAACAATAAATAAATGATAAAAAAACTAATTTAAACACTTTCTTCTTTATTAGAAGCAGTAATAATAAGATTGTAAAAAGACAATAAAATACAATATACTCTATATATTTCCTTTCTAGAACTACAAAATGTCTAAATCCAATAATGTAACTTCTTCTTCTGATGATAAAGCCGTATTAACAGGGTGTGTTAAATGGTTTGATAATAAACGTAATTATGGTTTTGCTACTGTATTAACTGATGGCGAAAATCATAATCAAGATATTTTTATTCATCAATCCAATATTAAGACAAAGCAAGATTGTTTTAGGACTCTCTATGTTGGTGAATGTATTCACTTTCAAATTGCCAAGTCTGATAATCCAACTCATCCTTTTCATGCTGTGAATATTACAGGCTTTAATGGAGGATTACTTCATTGTGAGAATCCTAGTTTTCGCCGTCCTCATTCTGCAGGTCGCGATGATAATGTTCGTGGTAATGGTTCGGGAAATGGTTTTCGAGGAGGGTCAAGTGGTCGCGGACGTAGTGAGTTTCAAGGACGTTCTTACAATGGTGATAGACAATTCAATAGCTTTGCCCCTCGTCGTTTAAATAATGATCGTCGCGAACAGGTAAGCCAACAATCGGCCCCAGTTTCTGATTCAGTTCCTCCTACTATTCCTGAAGTTGAAGTATCTGTTCCTGCTGTAGTATCTACTCCTGAAGTTTCGGAACCTTCTAAAGCAGCACCTAAAGGAAAAGGGCGTAGTAAGAAAACTACTGAAACCGCATAGATATAAATGTTTTCTGGATAATGATTTATTGTTTATGATTTATTTTTTATATGATTTTTTATATGATTTTTTATATGATTGATTTATGTTTGATACATGATTTATAAATGATTTTTATATGTATTTATAATAATATATATTGATTTAATAGTGATTAAATAATTAATAATCAATATGGCTAATAAAGTAGTTAATAATGTAGATTTATTAAATAAAAGTAGTTTTTATGTTGAAAAACCTAATATTTTTGGTAATCCTTTACTTATTCTAGTAATAATTATAATTGCTTTAGGATTTGCTGGATATGCTATCTATTACTATTTAAATTCTAGTGCAACAGTATCTATACTTCCAAATAGTAGTTATTATGGAAGTGATATATCTTTATATGAGCCTATATTTCAAGAAAATGTTAAAACTATAAATGATTGTATTAATATTTGCAAGAATGATATTACTTGTGACGGTATAACTTATAATAATAATACTCAAGCTTGTTTAGGAACAAAGAATGGTCAAATTCGTAATGAAACTGCTACATACAGTGCTTGGATTAAACCTGAAAATCGTAAAGAACCCTATACTATTCATACAGATTTTAGCAAAGCCATATTAGTTGGATATACCAAGACTATGACAGTTGTAAATGGACAGAAAATTATAAATCCTTATATGTTAGGTAATTTTGCATATTCTTTTAATATAACTATATCCGACTTTAATCTTAATTATGGAAGTTGGAGACATGTATTTCACAAAGGAACTCCTATAGAAACAGGAACAATACTTAATTATCAATCTTGGGAAAATTTAATTAGAGATATACCAATACAAACTATTGGAGTATGGCTTGCCCCTTTTACAAATAATTTACGAATTGCTGTTACAACTTCTAGCTTAGCAAATAGAACATACGGATCATATCCAGATGCTTTTGTTGAGCAATGTGACAGTTTAACAGAAGAATGTTACATTACAGATATGCCTGGCGGAAAATGGTTAGATAAAAATCGACTAGGTGATGACTCTACACCAAATACAAGGATTAATACATATATAGAATTTTTTGATCATGATATGCAAAATATTCCTCTTAATAAACAAGTTAATATTACAATTAATTTCAGAGGTCAAGATGCTGAAATATTTTTAAATGGAAAAATAACACAAATTGTTAGATTGGATGGTGTCCCAACAATAAATAAATCAAATTTATACGTAATGAATAATAATACATTTGGGGGTGAACTTACTAATATATTATTTTATCCTACACCATTAAAAATACCTGAAGTAAAAAATATTATGGATCTAGTACCTAATATTACAGATTCAAATATATAAATATATAAATATATAAATCTATGAAAGGTGACTGGTAGCTTTCTTTAATAATTTTGTATCTTTTTCTGCCTCATGACCAATTCGAGTAAATGATTTAATTAATTGTTCAAATACATTTTTTGTTGTTTTACGAACATTATTGGGATTTTTATTAGATGATGGCGCTTTCTTAATAGGAGCTCTCTTAGTTAATGGTTTTCTCTTAATAAATGGAGTATTTTTAGGTTTTTGTATTTTAGGTTTTGTAATTTTATTATTAAACTCAAAAATATATTTAGGTGTTTTAGGCTTTCTAGATTTAATAACTGGTTTCGGTAAAATTGGTATTTGTTGTAAAATTGGTAATTTTGGTAATTTAGGTTTTTGATGTTTTAAATGGTAAGGAAGAGCAGGTGGTCTTACTAAATTGATAACTTCTTTATTTGCAATTTTAGAATTAGAATTAGATTTTGCATTATCATTAGCAAATTTTTCAATCTTATCTGCTACTCTTTCATCTTCAAAATTTGAAACTTCACTACCTTTATTATACATTTTAATAGATGGAAATCCATCGACTTTAGGTTTATGTACTAAATCACCAATATGCTCACTTTCTACTTCAGCAACGTTTACAGTATTTGATTTAGACATCTTATTAACAACCTTTTGCCATTCTGGCTTCATTGTTTTACAATGACCGCACCATTCAGCATAATATAATACCATCCAATTACCATCCTTTAATAAATTTGAAAGATTACTAGCATCAGAAGGAGATTCTACTTTAAGATACATTATTAAATATTAAATATTATTGTTTTTTATAATACAGTAATTATTTATAATTTTATATTTATTAATAAATTATTAATAAATTATTAATAAATTATTATCTATATTTAATAATTTATTAGATATTATTTATTATGGAATATTAAATATATAGAAATATTATAATATAGTATTAGATAGTATTACATAGTATTACATAGTATTACATAGTATTACAATATGGATTCTACTATAATGTATATGATTATTATGATTATAATTTTAATATTATTATTAGCTGCATATTATTACTATTATTGGGCACCTGCACAAAAAAATAGTAATAAATATAAAATAGAATTATTAACTGATGAAATGTTATTTGATGAAAAATATACTAATACATATCAAATTGACACACTAATTACTAATAGAGATACATTTATGGTTCCTAAACTTGGATATGGTATTACATTTGCTTGGGAAATGTACATTTCTCCACTTAATGGTAATGATAAATGGCAAACAAGTTATAACCATTTAAAACCTATTATATCAATGAATGACTCGCCAGTTATTTCATACCATCCCAAGAAAAATTACCTTTCAATAGTAGTTAAATATAAGAATAATCCATTTTATGCACAATACGCAGAATTAAAATTTACTAACATGAAACCTCAGAAATGGGAAAAATATATTCTGGTATTACAAGATCGTAATGTTTATCTTTATATTAATGGTGTATTACAATCCACTAAAATTTTACCTAGCGTGCCAGTAATTTATGATATTACAAGTGAAATCATTCTAGGAGAAGTAAATAATAATTTTTTAGGTAAAATTAAAAATTTATCAGTATATCCTTATCCATTATCTTATACTGAAGTAAGTACAATATAGATTATGTATAAAGATTTGCACATTTACATTATTTATTGAATTATATAAATTTATAGATATTCATTATTTTAATTCTTTTATTTTCTTTATTTCTTTTCTGTTATTATTATAAATAGCAATTTGTAATTACAAAATACTAAATAATTTATTACAATATAGTAAGTATAGTAAGTATATATAAAAATGAATAACACATCAAAAAATAACACATCAAAAAATACAAATAATATTAAAATAATACAACCAAATACAAGACCTGTTATTACTATTAGTAATAGTGGTAGTGGCTATAGTGGATCAAATGTATTTGGTATAATTCTATTAGTTGTTATTATTATTGGTTTTATTGGAGCAGCATATTGGGCATATAATTTTTATACTTCTAAAACATTCAGTAATAATACGGGAACTGAAGTAATGCCAGATGTTAGAGATGCATCTAGTTCATTAGCAATTGCATCTGGTACTATACCTAGCTCCAGTTATAGTAATGAATATTCGATAAGTTTCTGGCTCAATATTGCAGACTATAACTATAATTATGGAAGTGAAAAAGTCATTATGAGACGCGGTACTGCCGGATCTGGAAATCCTGAAATTGTTCTAGCTGCTAAATCTAATGACCTCATTGTCCGCCTTAAATTACAATCCGGTAGTCAAACGGTATCCCAATTTACAGATATACCTATCAATCTTAAACCATTTGAACAATTTGCTAAGAATAAACAAGCCGAGGAACTTCCTAGTACCGATATCAATTTTGGTCTAGATAATAATAAAAACTTCTTCAAAATTGGAGACAATAATGTAGATTATCCTATGATTCAATACACAATGGAATCTAATTGCTCTAAGACCTATAATCCTGGTGACTATTTCAATATGATTTCAGGTAATAATATTAATAAACTCGGTGAAAATATTGAACATTTTACAAATGTTGATGATGCTGTTAATGCTACAGTGGCTGTTGTTGTTGACTTATGTGCGATATTAAAAACACTACAAACTCAACAAGCTGCAGATGATAGTGTTGAAAATATGAATAATCTTTTTCAATCTCTAATTAATACTTTAGAATCTATACGTAGTATAGCAAAATCTGGTGATGATATAAATACAAATTTATCTAAATTGATGACAGCTTTACCTACATCACAATCAACTTCTATATTTAACCAACAAATTGATAAATTAAAGGCAGATTTAGAAATACTCTCTACATTTAATAATGTTCAATTTGATTATACTACAGGTATGAAAGCAGTCAATGCTAAAATGAATAGCATTAACTGTCCTCTAACATTTGATAGTGCAACTGAAGTTGATGGTACAATTAGTTTTTTTGAAAATATGATAAATAATTTACAAAAAAGCCTATATACTTATATTAATAATATGGGCGTTGGTATTAAAAAGACATATCCAGAGCTAGGAGCAACTAATATAGGTTGTCTAGTGGATAGTAGAGGTGCTAATACTGATCCTACCGTAGGTACTTGTATGGTTAAAATGATACCACTCCAGAAATGGGTTAGTGTTATTGTTAGTGTTTATAATCAAGTCGTAGATATATATATTGATGGTCAATTATCATCTAGTTGTGTATTAAAGAGCTTCCCTGTTGTTAGTACAGATGCTGTTAATATTACACCTGATGGGGGATTTTCTGGTAAAATAGCAAGAGTTAACTTCATGAACTATGCTATGACTGTTCAGCAATCACGTAATATTTATTATAAAGGCCCAGTGACATCTACTGGTATATTATCAATGATTCCAAATTGGGTTTATTGGGTTTTATTTATTATTATAATAATTGCTATATTATATTCAGTTTTATGATAAATAATCCATAATCCATAATCCATAATCCATAATAATATTTTACATTTTCACATTTTTATATTAATATCATAATATCATAATTACATAATTTTTATAATAAAATAATATGATGTTATATTAAATAAGATATTAGATATTGAAAGATATAATTAAAATAAATATATATATTTAATATAAATTATAAAATGTCTAATAATAAACCTGTTAATCAAACAGCTGCTAATCAAGTAGCTGCTAATCAAGTAGCTGCTAATCAACCAGCTGGTAATCAAACAGCTGTATTAAATAATAAAAAATTAACAAATTTATCCGAAGATGAATTAAACAAAATGATTAAAAATATGAATGGTAATACAGGTAATAATAATAACAATAATAACAATAATAATAATAATAGTAAAAATAAAAATAAAAATAAAACTGAAAATGAAGAAAGTATATTATCTCAAGGTTTAGATGCTATAACGAATGCTGCATCTACAATAAAAGATAAAATTGTTAGTGCAACTGGAACTGCAACTGCAAATGCACCTGCAAATGCAAATGCAAATGCAAATGCAAATGCAAATGCAAATGCAAATAAAAATAAAAATAAAAATAAGAATATAGAAAAACCTGAAAATGTTGTAAATACTAAAAAAAATAACCAGCCTAAAACAAATTTTATTAATGTTGAAATGCCAGAGGAAGATTCTATTTGGTGGATGATTTTAAAAATAGTTATTATGGTTATAGTTTTAGCTATTATATTTTATGTAGCTAAATATTTATTACTCAAATATCAAACATCTAGTGTTCAATCTCCTTATTTACTTAATGGTTCCAAGAATGCTAAAAATGCATTAGTAATTAGTCAGGACGCTACAAATGTTAATTATATACCTATCAAAAAATCAGACGGACAAGACGGTATACAATTTTCATATGGTTTCTGGTTTCTAATAGATAATTTTGATTATAAAAAAGGTGAATGGAAACATATATTTCATAAAGGTAATTCCTCTAGTTATCCTAATCGCGCCCCTGGAGTCTGGATACATCCAGATAAAAATATTGTTCGTGTATATATGAATACTCAGGATAACATATTAGAATATGCTGATGTTGAAAACTTACCTGTTCGTAAATGGATATATATGAATATTGTATTGAATAATACTAATCTAGATCTTTATGTTGATGGATTTCTAAAGATTCGAAAAGAATTAACATCTATCCCTAAGCAAAATGACGATGACTTTTGGGTAAATATGTATGGTGGTTTTGAAGGTTATGTTTCCAATATTAGATATTATGCTTATGCTATTGATTTTAATGAAATTAATAGTAGTGTTAAAGCAGGTCCTAGTATTAATAACTGTATTGATACTAATGAATTGCCACCTTACCTAGATGATAACTGGTGGTTTTAAGTTTTGCCAAAACTTAACTAAAAGCTAGGTGGGCTTTAGCCCACCAGAATTTTAAATAATTCTAATATTTACGAGAAATAGTTTACTTATTTCCTAAATCCTGCTTTTTGGGACGGCTTTTTTCTAAAAAGCTGTTTATATGGGCGGATCGGGTCTATTTCTTAATTCATTAAGTTTTTTATTTATATCAATTTTTAAATTATGTTTATAAAAATCTAAATCTTTTTTAAAGTTTATTAATTCATCATTACTCATAAAAATATGATCTGTATTATAAAATTCCTCCAATTCCATTAATGCCATAATTGATATATCATCTTTATTTTTAAAAAATTCTTCACGTGTTTGACCACTACCTAGATATTTATATATTAATTCTAATATAGTCGCAACACGAATCCATTGACTAATATTTTTTTTATATTTATATAGCATTCTAGTCATAATTAATAATCCATAAGGTGTAATTTTACCATTAAAACCCATATCAGCATATTTTTTACTTTCTTCAAGTACCTCATTAAATGTAGAGTAATCGGAAATGCTAACTTCTGGTAAAAGGGGTACTTCACTATTTCTATATCCCATCTTTCTAATAAGAGTATTTTCAAAATTTACATCTATCCATTCTCCTAATCTACCAAGCATTCGATCAGGATTTAATTTAAGAGGAGGTTCTTCTTTAATTTTTTTATTATCATTTGATATAACACTTTTAAATTGGTTAAATAAATTTGCTAGATTAACACCAATTAAAAAACTACCTTGTAATTTTCTCATATCTCTTAATGTTTCTTCAGTCATTAAATTAGAAAACTGATAACCATAAATATTTGATTTATCTTTAGATTTATTGCTATTTTTATTACCACTAGATTTACTAATATTACTTTCTGTAATATTACCTCTCAATAGTGCTTGTTTTTCTTCATCTTCCTTTTCTTGTTGTTTTTGGTATTCACTATATTCTTTAAGATTCATCATAGCAGGAAACTTTTTTTTATTAGAAAGTGGTTTTCCAGGTCCTGATACCATAGCTTGTTCTTGAACCGGTCCTTGTTGAGCAATCATAGCTTCTAATATAGGAGATACTGTAGTTCCTCCCATTGATTTAAGTTCTTGCAATGAAATACCTTCTGCCATTAAAGCTTTTATTTCTTCTTCTGTAAGAGTACTTAAATCAATTGTAGAATTATTAGCTGCGGCACCAGGAGCGGCACCAGGAGCTCCTCCACCGACATATTTATTAGCTCCATTTTTATTACCTCCATTTTTATTACCTCCATTTTTTTTTGTTTTTTTATTAGATATTCTATTTTGCATTCTATTAGATATTTTACTAGACATTTTACTATACATTTTACTAGATATATATTCTATATTCTATATCTCTATCTAATACATAATCATATTTTTTTCTTGATTCTATGTAGTAAATTAGAAAGGATTATAGATTAGATTATAAATAATAGATTAAATTATAATAATAATAAATTATAATAATGAATACTACATTCTGGGGTCCTAGTGGATGGCAATTCCTCCACACAATAACTTTTATATATCCAGAATATCCAACCTTTAGTGATAAAATTAAAATGCGAGATATGATGAGCTCTATGTGCTATATATTACCTTGTAAATATTGCCGAGCTAGCTTTTCTAAATATATGGCCAGTTTGCCAATTGATAATTATCTTGATTCCAGAGAGCGAATAATCGAATGGCTATATAAAATGCATAATAAAGTAAATAAGAAATTAAGAACTCAAGGATTCTGTAAACATTCTAACCCGGAGCTAGATACTATTAAAAATATATATAATCCTATTGTTAAAATAATTACAGATATTCTTAATAAGGGGAATGGGAATGGTCAACGTAATAATGCCCAGGAGGCAATTACATATATATGTAGATTGGGATATGATTTTCTTGGTAGTATAGTTTTTAATTACCAAGGCTATTTTACTAACTGTCATACTAGTAATGAAAAAATAAGAATCATTACAGTATATAGCTCATTTTTCAATTCGATACAACCATTATTGTGTTCATATCTGGCTAAACTTTGTAAAGAAGGAAAAGAATGTGTTGCTAGATACGAAATAAGCAAATTTAAAATCAGAAATATGTTAATGTCTAATGAACCATATAGCAAATTGGTTAAATGGTTTTATAAATGTAATAGTTTATGTAATCTGGGATCAACTACAGAAGAAGAATATGAAAAACATTTTAAAAATCATATTGTAATGTCATGCGATAATCCTAAAGCATCTACTAATAGTACAGGCAAAATTATCACCTGTCGTAAAAACATGCGACGCAATACTAAGAAGAATGTTAAATGATGATTAATGATGATGTGTCAGAATGTATATATATAATTTTAATAATTACTTATTAAATATTACATAATCTTTTATTTCTTCATAATATATTTTTGTAAGTTTATAAACAAAAGAACAATTTATTATCATAATATCATTTAATAACTGATTAAACATTTGATAACTTTTATCTAATGTAAATTCTGTTTGTACTAGATTATTTAACATATTTTTATATTTTTTATTATTATCACATTTATATTTACTAATCATAAATACTATAGATGTAAGCCTATCCAGAACTTCTTCTCTTATTTCTCTAGAATCAGTATTATCACTTTTTGGTTCTGGAACAGGATGTATTTCATCTAACTCTATTTCTTCTATTTCTATCATATCAATAATTGTATGATCATTTTTATTCATTATATATACTCTAAATTAAACAAATAAAAAAGCGCACAAAACAATTCCCCATCAATTAGAATATAATTAAACAAAGGAAACCAACATTCCCCATCAATTAGAATATAATTAAAATTCTGGTGGCCTTTAGGCCACCTAGCTTTTAGTTAAGTTTTGGTAAAACTTAAGCGTTATTCAAAAAGCTCGTTGCCAGATTCTTCTGGATAGTAGTAATTCGAAAGCCCAGAGCAATACAGCAATTAGATGTATCATTTTGAAAAGCGCTTCCAAAATTAAATGGTTCCCCATCTGGCAATAGGAGTCGCGTAGTCAATTTTGACAGATTAATTCTGGGATTATATATCTTCGATACAGTATTTTCAGAAGAATCGCCCACCATTCTATAATATTTATAATTACCTCTTTGGGTATATTCCGTTAATATGGCAAATGCCTTCGACAATGGAGAATTTGTACCATAATAATTATTCTGTAATTCGTCAAACTGTAGCAATAGATACGGAAAACTGGTGCCTCCGGCATCACTCGAGTCCGGTTGCGCACTAGTATCTAGAACCACCACATTCATCAATTCACAGGCTTTAATATTATGAAAGGCGCGCTCAATATAACCTACCTGCGGACCAGTACCTCCATCCGGTGCCGGTGCAAATTCAATTGTAAAATTATTGGGATTAGGTGCTTTGACGATATTTCTATCATTAGATGAAATCGCAATATTGAAAGCATATTCCCTAATTTCCGGTATCATCATATCTATTTGCTTATCTCTATCCCTAATTGGGAAGTCTTCACTAAATGGTTCTGGAGGCTCTATAACAACAGTATCATTTACCGGCGCCATTTTCTTAGGCAAGTCAGCCTCTATTGCCTTATTACTACTATCTAGAAGGATGGTAACTTTATTGGTATAGTTCTCCAGATACTTATCTACCGAAATCTGACTATCCGTATCCATTGAAAAATTGGTGGTATCATATTGAATACCTTGCCTATTATCACTATTAATTGTTGTTTTAAATTTATGATCTATTATGTCTATAATTTTACTAATAGTTTTCTCGTTAAGAGGTTCCTTCTTCATTGCTTGAGAAACAATGGTCACAATGGTAGTTTTATTAAATCCAGAAGCCGCAATAGTTGAAGGATATTTAACATTAAAATGATTGTATATTTTATCACTTACTTTTTGGATAATGATTGTTTGGGTGGCCTGCTGTTGGGCTGCCTGCTGTGCTGCCTGTTGCTGGGCTGCATATTGTTGTGTAATTCTTATATTTTGGCCTTCTTTACTATTAGGATGGACTGGAAGACCAGAAGGCATCTTAGCTGTTTGTGCTGGATGAGGATTAATTATGGATTCCATAGATTTGGAATCGCTTCTAGAATCATTTCTAGAATCACTTTTATAATTCTTAGTACTAGTATTTGAAGGTGGTTCATAAGGTCTATGTTCTCTATAATCTATTGTATTCTTTGATCCCCCCAATGTAGTTTGCGAAGCAAATATAGTTGGTTGGGATGATGAACTAGTAGTGGATGGCTGCGGATATGATTGAGGAGGAGGCGGCATTTGCGGAGCATTTCGCAATGATTGTGACATTGCGGACTTTACTCTAGAAGGATCATATGTGGATGAAATAATGGAAACAGGGGGATTTTGTTTTAAAATACTATTGGGATTAGGGGGATTCATAGAAGGATTCGGATTCATAGATTGATTCTGGCGAAATGTCATTTGTAATTATGTATTTGTAATATATAGTATATATTATTATTATGTATTATATATTGAAATTATTGACGAATCTAAATAATATATATACAAATAATAGAAGAGAATAGAAAAGAATAGAACAGAATATATTATATAAAAATGAAATCTAGAGTATCTAGAAAGAATACTATAAAACATACTAAAACAAATATTAATAAATTATCCAAAACACTACCTATTAAATTATATAAGAATGAACAAGGTACGCGACTCCTTTTTACCCCTTCCAGAACCGAATCGGAATCATCATCCATCTATTTCTATTTCAAAGTAGGTAGTAAAGACGAACCCAAAAATATTAATGGTATTAGTCATTTTATTGAGCACATGATATTCAAAGGTTCCCCTAAATTTCCCAACTATTTAGATATATCTAAAACATTTGACGCCAATGGGATAGAATTCAATGCATTTACCAGTAAAGATATGACCGCTTACCATTATAAATTCCTCTCTACCAAAGAAAATATAGATATCATCTGTAAAATTACCAGTGATATGATAATGAATCCCCTCATGCGGGAAAGGGAAATCAAGACGGAACGCAATGTAATCATCCAGGAATATAATGATGACCTAGATGACGTAGATGAATATATCGCCGATAAACTAGAGGAATGCTTACTAGAAGGTCATCCCCTGGGGCAAACTATTATTGGTACTCTGGAAACAATAAAAGCTATAAATAGAAAAGATCTAATGGCATACCATAAGAAACATTATAGGTTCGATAATTTGCTAATTGGATTTAGTGGTAAAATGAGGTCCGAATATGAACCCATAATAGAGAAATATTTCGGAGGCAGTGGGTCTTTTAAACCTATTTCTATTAAAAATGTTGAGGGGAGCCTAGCAATGACACCTTTTGTAGATAAACATCCTTTCTCTAAGGTCGACTGTTTTCCTAAAGAGTTGAAACAGGATTATATACATATAATTTTCAAAACTAAGGGATATTTTGACCCAATGAAAAACCATTTGCGACTCATTAAAAATATTATGGGGAGCAATATGAGTAGCCGGCTCTTTGTAGAAATTAGGGAAAAGCTAGGTCTAGTATATTCTATTAGATGTGAAATTAGTAATTATGAGGATATGGGATATTTTGACATCACTGCGCAAACGGAGGTTAAAGATACGGTAAAATGTATTGATGCGGTATTCAAAGAGTTGGTAAAGTTGAAAAAGTTCGGTATTGATGAAAAAGAATTGAAAGATAATAAAAAAAATTATTGCGATTTGTATCAAACCAATTTTGATGATATAGAATATGAAAATGAATATTATTCAAAACAAATATTATTAAATAGACCAATTGAGACCCGCGAAATGCGAATAGGTACTATACAAGAAATTACTGCGAAAGAATTACATGATGTTGCTCTGGAGCTATTCGATTTTAATAAAGTTCATATAATTATTTTTGGAGAAGTTAAGAAACATACAATAGAAAAAATATTAGATAAGTATAATAAATAGATAAATAGATAAATATATGGATAAATAGATAAATATATGGATAAATATGTGATTAGAAACTATGGATTAACTATTCTGGTTAGTAATTGACTCTGGACACACTTCTCATTCAATATCATTACTCGTTAAATCTTTACATATTTTTGATACATTATTAGTTTTTTTACGATTTATCATATCTAATTCATCAAAATAAAGTATTAATCCTGCTAGAATACCTACCCATTCCGATGTTTGATTATTATATTTTTTATTTATTTTACTATATAAAATATATGTTTTGATATAGGCTATTGTTTTAAAAATATTAACATCTAATATTGGTTGTTGATCACATTTTATAACTGATAATAAATTTAAACTATTGCTAGATATATCAGAACCATTAAAAACTAATTTATAGGTTAATCCATATTGAGAAGCATAACTTTTAAGTACTGGATTAGTTAAATTAATACTATTACAAATATCAATTATATTTTTAGATGTTTTAATATTATTCAACATAGTAATAAATTCGCATATTCTAAATGTTTTATTATGATTATTATATAATGTTACTGTTCCAGAATGAGATGGGTCTAGTTTTTGTTGATGTACATGATTGATAGAATTTTCATTTCTATTTTGACCATTCCTATTCTTATAATGTTTAGGTTTTCTATTGGATTGATTATATTGATTTGTTTTACTATGTTGATCTTGTGAATCTAAACTATAAAATGAGGTTTGCAAATCTTGATATTCTTGTGAGGAAAACATAATTTGAATATAGCAATATAGGATTATAATTATAATTGTGAAAATATATAAATGTGAAAATATGTTATAAAAATAAAATTCAATTTTTATTCATCTTTTTATTAAATTTTTTTATTAAATTTTTTATTAAATTTTTTATTAAATTATTTTATTCAAGTTAATTTTCGAGTAGTTGTGGGTGCTAGAGTGGGTGCTACAACCGCTGCTATAGTGGGTGCTAGAGTGGGTGCTACAACCGCTGCTATAGTGGGAACTGCAACCGCTGCCATAGTGGGAACTGCAACAGCTGCCATAGTAGGTGTTACGGTGGGAACTACAACACCTGCCATAGTAGGAACTACAACACCTGCCATAGTGGGAACTGCAACAGCCGCCATAGTGGGAATCTTACATGTAGATCCTGATTTCTGATCAATTATTAATTTTGCTACTGCGGCATCGGCAGTTGCTTTTTGCATATCAGATTTTGATACAGTAGATTTATTAACACATTGATTATCTGTATTAGCGATACTATTATCGTGTTCAAATTTACGCCAGCTAAACATACTTCTACCAATATTAACAAAGAATACATAGTAGGCTACAAATGCGACTGCAGCAATTAATAGAATGACAGTAATAATCAAACATGTAGCCCGAGGAATAATACCGGTGATACATAATGTAATTACTGCCAATATGGCAATTTGTACAAAGAGGATAACTTTGTAGAGATATTGATAATATTCCATTTTTTCATATAAATATTTTTGCTGTTTAATTGATTCTGATGTTGTAGATGTAATTAATTCTTTACCTTGAATAGAGTCAATTATATTATTTTGTTGGCTGGTTAGGTCACTAATGTGTTTTTCTACTTTACGCAATTCATCAAAATAATATGCACGTAGCTTAGTATTTTCTGCATATTTCTTATTTAAAAATTCCCATATTTGTTGTCTAGCAGTAGTTAAATCGGTAACTTGTGTATTAATCTTATAATTTAATAAATCGCTTGAATATGATCCGGCATCTGGGTAATTAGATTGCTGTATTTGTTTAAAAAGTAAATCATTTTTATTAATAGTTTGCTGTATTTCACTCATTAATATTTGATAATCTGCTGAACCGGCAATTACAGTAGATTGACCGGTTGATGTTGGTATTGTTCCTGTTCTTGTAGGTGTTGCCATTTTATATTATATACTATTATATACTATTTATTAACAGTTATTATATACTATTATATACTATTTATTAACAGTTATTATATTTTATAAAGATTTTTTATATTTAGAGAAAACAATAAAATATATGTATGAAAAATAGAAAGAGATTTAAAAATGTAAAGAGAAATATAAATGATTCTAGACACTATTATTAGTTACAATGTTTTTATAAATATTATTTTTACTGTTATTTCCAGAGCTTGATGTATAATTAGAATATACCATATATATAATTAACCCTATTATAATTAAAACTAAAAGTATATTAATACCAATATATACATATGTCATAAATTGAATATTATCTGATCCAGTTTTAGTAAAAGTTAAACTATCATTTCTGGAAGTAGATAATACACTCATTTCTGTATCTTTATCCTTTAATAGATTAATATTACTAATCAATGTATCAACCTGTTGCGATTCTTTTAATAATTGATCCTTCTGTGCTAGAATGAGATCAGTATCTTGATTCACGGAATCTATCAGAGATTGACTCAATTTTATAATTTGACTATTATAATTGGCAACTTTTGGTTTAAGTATTGTTTCAGCATTTATCCTGTCACTTGTATTTCCACTAACACTTTCAGTAGAATAATCAGTATAGTTTTTAGTATAGGAAGCTAGCAAAGTATTATAATAATCATTAATCTTTGTAATATTATTTTGACGTAGAGTTTTATAATCTGGAATTGCTATATTGCAACTAGATGATGCTTCTGTTGGGGCTGTTGTAGGTGTACTCATTTTTATTTTATACTTATTACACTATATACTATATATATTAGATATATTAGATATTAGATATATTATATATAATAATTATTTTTTTAGTTCTATTAAGATTTATATAGAAAAAAGTAAAAGGGAATAAAACAATTAAATAAATAATACATATATAATTTCTACTAGATAATTTCACAACGGTTACATTTGATTAATGGTATTAGATTACTACTACCAAAATATATATTAGATATATTAAATGTAAATATGTATTTTTGATTCTGGTTCTGGCTTTGGTTCTGGCTTTGGTTCTGGCTTTGGTTCTGGCTTTGGTTCTGGTTATGACCCTTAGTCTTATCTTCCAAATCAGTAATCATACTCTTATCTAAATATGATTTTAAGTGCATTTCTATATTGTCTCCCCCATTTCTATATTTAACAATCTGATCATATCTAAACATTAATAAAGATCTCAACTCTGTATGATTTGTAACATTACTATTTAACTCTCCTTCTATTTCCATTGAAATTCTATTAATATAAGATGAAATATATTCATCAATTGATCTTAATATTTGAATGAAAGCTGAATTCTCCTTATTATTCAAGGAAATCTTTATGGTTATATTATTTGATTCTCTATCCTTATGAATTACAGATATAGCATTGCTAGATATCTGCGGGGTTTTCATAAATACACCTTCTAGAAATATTGACGGCGACTTATATATTATTTCAATGTAATTACATTTTTTAAGATTAGTATAATTAAGATGTATCATATTAACATCAAAATAATCTTTTTTAATACAAATGTATTTATAATCAACAGTGGAATCATTCTTGCGATGATATTGTGTAGTATGGTGCTGAGGAGTATGATTTTGATATAATTGATTTGGTTGTGGAAGGTTAATTTGATTCTGTGATTGAGATTGGTGTTGAGATTGATAATAATATTGATATTTTGCAGTTGGAGATTTTTTAAGTACTCTAAATTCAGTTGTCATTTTAAGATTTTATTTAGTATTTAGTATTTTAGTATTTTCAAATATGTATATTAATATATTTATTATTTTAGATATGTTTATATTAAAATAAATAAAACGATAAAAAAGAGAATATAAATAAATTGAAATAAATTATAATATTTATTATTTTTTTGTAATATTTATTATTTTTTTATACATTTTACAAAAATTTATTTCTAGATTAATATTAATAATATATTTACAAAATATTCAACTATCTACCAAATTATAAATTAATATTTAATTAATACTAAACTTCTAAAATGTTTCAATCTATGGATTCTCGTGAATTGTGTAAGCGTGTTGTTAAATACGTCTTACAGGGTCTTGTTATTGCCGTCTCGGCTCTTCTTCTTCCCAAGCCCAAGATTGACTTTGAAGCAATTATTGCTCTAGGTCTTGTTGCTGCTGCTACCTTTGCCATTATTGATACCCTTATGCCCTCTTTGAACTTCCCTGTTCAACTTGGTGCTGGTTTCGGTATTGGTGCTAACCTTGTTGGCTTTCCTGGTGGGCGCTAAAGAACAGCTTTTTAAAAAAAAGCCGTGCCAAAACAGCTTTTTAAAAAAAAGCCGTGCCAAAACAGCTTTTTAGAAAAAAGCCGTGCCAAAAATACCTTTCAGGAAACATTAATTACTTAGTAATGGAAATCTAAAATCCTGTATTTTTCAATCTTATATTTTTTAATCTATTTTATCTTTTACTAAAAAGCTGTTTTGCTATTAGCAATTTTATAGAGCTTGTACATTTTCCAGGCATGATAGAACATAACACCTACACCTAGAATAATAAACAAATGCCATACAAATTCTGGAAACTTGGGGCTATCATGATAGATACCTGTCAATATTAACATAGGTGCTACAAAGAAAACATGGAATATATAAATAGAATAATCTGCCATCTTGAAATTTAGTTCTGGATACTATAATATAATTATTATTATTCTAGATATAGATATTTATTTTGGATATATAATTTAATTATTATTCTAGATATGTTTCTAGATATGTTTCTAGATAATATTTTGTAATATTTTTATGTATTAAATATAATACTAAGGATTATTATAGTTTGATACTCTTTTTCCCAAAGGGTATTTTTGGCACGGCTTTTTTCTAAAAAGCTGTTTTGCGCGCGGGATTTTCTAAATCCTGCTCCCGAGGGGTATTTTTGGCGCGGCTTTTTTCTAAAAAGCTGCTTTTCTAAAAAGCTGTACTGCTATGTCACTCAATAGTCCAATACCAAATGATTTAACAATTTCTTTTTACCTCCTTAAAAACTGTAAGCTATGGGTCTGGGATTTTGACGATACTCTAATAGATACAACTACCTACTTGAAAAATAACATGGATCCCTGTACTATTAGAAACCGGACTGACCAAGAATTAGACAAGGAAGTTCCCCAATGGCGCTACTTCAAGAAACTAGTCGAATATCTAGTTATGCATGGTCGATATGTAGGAATTGCCAGTTTTGGAACATTTGAAATTATCAAAGCCTATATGGATCGTATAATGGGCTTCAATCAACAATTTTTTAATAAACGTAATATGATGGCGCCTTGTATAAAAGAGCGTAGTGTGAGAACATTCCAACCTCCTCAGAATAAAAACGAATACATATATCAACTAATGAAGATTTATAGAGTCCAAGATTTCAAGCGAGTAGTCTTATTTGACGATCTACCTAGCAATATTGCCGATGCCACCGGAATAGGAGTTATTGCCGTCCAAATTGCCGCTCCGCGAAATGGAGACAGTGATATTAACAAAATGTATTTCGGTCCCTGGGTCATGGATGACTTCGACCGGAAGATGGAGACCCAATGCGGCACCGAAATATATCTCAATAGAACTTTTACAGGTATTTCAAGCAAGAGTCGTCTAGCAGGGAGTAATGGCTCGGGGAGCGAAAGGCAAGTAGATGACAGCGAAGCATTTCTTGGTATATCTTATGATAAAATAGATTTTGGTTTGGGACAAGATGAATGGAAGTTTGGAACAACTGCGTATGGCTCTTCCATAGGCGACAGGAAGGTATCAGTTAGACCTGATATGAGGTGGAATAGAATGAATGTGCAAAATCCACCCCAATGGGTAGATGGTAACTGGAATACTGACAACATATTAGATAGTAAAGTTAATAATATTAATAAGGTCGGAAATAGTACTGCTGGATGGGAGGATAGTAGTCTAGGTGGCTCTTCAAATAGTTTTTGGGAGAAGCATCAAAGAGTTAGAAAGGAAGAAGAAGGTAAGAATGGTAGTGGTGGTGGGAGTGGCGGTAGTGGTGGGAGTGGTAGTGGAGGTAGTGATGGTGGTAGGAGTGGAAAGAGAATTAATTGGAAAAGTGGCGGTGGTAGTGGGATTAGATATGGAACTATGGATAATGATGATGATGATGTTGTAGGTATATCAGAAGGATTTGAAAATAATAAAAATAGTGATCGTAATCGTAATGATCGTAATCGTGAAGAAAGTTGCAGTAGTTGTAATAAAATTGGCTGGAATTGGATTACACTTACTTTAATGGTGGTCATATTTTTCATGGCGGTGTTAGTGGTTAGTGTAATGTAAGGGTATTAAGTTTTAAATTTTATTACTAGATTTTGAATTTTTTTGAATTTTTTAAAATCTTATATTTTTTAGATTTTAGCTTAATAATTTTTCTATATATGATGGTTTAACTGCAGCAGCAATAGGAGCTGCTACTATAGATGCTCCTGATATTCCTGTAAATGTTCCGATATGTTTAGTCATCTTCGCCGCCCCAAGAGTAGCAGCTGCCGCTTTTTTAGTACGTTTAAATACAGGTCCTACACTTTCTTTTAATTTTTTACTATAACTTATACCTGGTTTGAGTCCTCTGCCTTTGTCATAAAGATGTTTAAAACCCGTTTTTACAGCTAAAGTTGCTGCACGACCAGCATCATAAACTCCAGCTAATCCTGTACCAACTCCAGCTAAACCTGTACCAACTGCAGCTAAACCTGTACCAACTGCACCAAAACTTGTTATTACACCAGCTATTGGTGCTCCTGCAATAACAAGTGCAGCTCTTTTTTTTTTATTTAATTTTGGTGTTATTGGTGTACTATTATTTTTTGCAGGTGCAATATTAGGTGGAGTTACATTTGACATATCTTCATATGCGGAGGAGGGGGAGGGGCTACTAGGTGGTTTAATAGGAGACCTAGCCTTATCAAGTTTACCATAAGTATTTTCTACTTGGGGTAAATTTTTATTTGTAGGAATACCATAAATATTTTCTCTTGTAGTTGAAGCTGGTTTTGATGTAGACATCGCAGTACTATATGTACTACTAGGTGTACTAGCTGTAACAGGTTTTTCGTACAAAGTATTTTTTCTAGGTCTAGGTCCAGTAGTATTTGGTTTTTCATCTATCTCTACATATCCATAATTTCCTTCAGCTTTTTCAGCATTTTCAGCTTGTTTAATTTCTCCTGTATCAGTTAATAAATATTCATTAGGACGAGAAGGACGAGAAGAACGAGAAGGACGAGGAGTACTAGGAGGAGGAGGAGGAGCGAATGCATTAAGATCTTCATAAACGTTTTCATCTGGTTCGAAAGTAATACTACTATAATATGGACTTGAATTTTTCTTTAAGGACGCATCAGAATTTTCATGTGTACCTTTTGTAGTATTAGAAGAAGCTGCTTCATCTGGTCCTAGAGGAACTGGTCTTTTGTCAGCAATAGGAACTGCAGTTCCTGGAGGACCTGGAGCTGGTCTTTTGCCAGGAATAGGAGGAGCTTTTGTTATAAATTCATCTAGTGTTTTATTTACAAAAGTATCTTTATGTGCATCCGGGTCCTCTGATGGTTTTGGTTGATTTGCATCAAAAATTATTTTTTCATATTCAGCTCGTTTTTCTTGTTCTAATGGATCTAGTTGTTTATTACTATTCTGACTTTTTTTATTAAGTATTTCTAATTCTTTACTTGCTGTTTCCAATTGTGCAACTTTTTCAGCATGTTCTGTATCAAGTATAGCAAGATAAGCTTTAAAATCTGGATTTGTGTCAATATTTGTTAAAATTTCCGCTCTTTTCTTACTAACTTCTGCAATTGTTTGGTTTTGCTTAGCAGCTTCAGCGATTTCAGCAGCTTTAGCGATTTCAGCAGCTTTAGCGATTTCAACGATTTCAGCAGCTTTAGCGATTTCAGCAGCTTTAGCGATTTCAACAGCAATTTTTGTTTCATATTCAGCCTTTATGTTTTGTAGTGAGGTTAAGGTTTCTTGATTTTCAGATAGATTTTTCTTTTCCGTCTCAATATTTTCCTTAGCTTTGTTTATAGCTTCAGGTGTTGAATTAGGATCATTTATTATTTTTTGATTTGCATTAATATTTGCTGTATTAATCTGTATCTTTTTATTCATATTTTGTATTGAATATTCAGTAGTTTTTATGATATCGGCGTGAAAATTTTTAGGTGTAGGTGCTGGGCCAAGTGGTTTAGGTGGTATAGGTTGGCCACCTGGACCAGGTGGGGCATTTGGATTATTTGGATCAGGGCCAAGTGGTTTAGGTGGTATAGGTTGGCCACCTGGACCACCTGGACCAGGTGGCTTAGGGTCATTTGGCCCAGGTGGCTTAGGGTCATTTGGCCCAGGTGGCTTAGGGCCAGGTGCCGGCGTAGATCCAGGAATAATTGCAGGTTTTATAAATTCTAATTTAATAGCATGAACAAAATCTTGAGGAGTATTATATATAATTGGTTTAACAGGAGGAACACCTATTTTCCCACTGGCTTCATATATTGTAAGTTGTTTTTGATATTCATCGTCAGATGCCTTTTTTTCTTTAGCTAATTTCTCAGTAATTTCAGCTATTTTCAAAGCATTATCACCTTCAGAAAGTTTTTTAAGTGTTGGATCACCTTTTATAATATCTGCAATATTAACAGGTTTATCTTCACCCTCAAGTGTAACAGGTTGAATTTGTTTTAGTTTATCTGCAGCTTCCTTTTTTATTATATCCTCATTAGCATAGGCTTTAGCCCTTTTATCAGTAGATCTTGAAATTTCACTACTATTGATTATTACTGAACCAGATGCTTTTGTTATAATACCAGATCTTATTGTAGCTCTTTCTTTAAGTTGTTCCTGAAGACCTTCAGCTTTTTTTCCAATTGTTTCTGTATTAGTTAATTTTAAAGTTTTCTTTTGTAATTTATCAAGAGCATAAAATTGTTCTAATATTACTTTTTTTTCTTCTTTGCTCATGGATTCAGATGCATATAGGTCGGCAAGACTCTGTTTATTTTTATTTATATCAATATTACTAATAGGTATAGAGTTCCCATCTTTATCTTTACCAATAGTGGTAATATAATCACTAACTCCTTTTATTTTTTCTTGTAATACAGGATCAGTACTACTTACTTTAGCAGTAAAATCTGCACCACGTGTTTGAAATTTTACTAATTTCTTAGTTTGTCTTTCGGTTTTTCTGACAACTTTTTTCTGTAAATAATTTTGTGTTTTTGCAACTAATCCTTTTATTTCGGATTCTTCAAATTTAAGAGATGTATATAATTCACTTTGCGAATTGATTCTTTTTTTTAATGTAGCTTTTCTTCTAAGTGAAAAAGAATCTGTTTTATTTTCTAATATTTTTAGTTCATCTGCCGCATCTTTAATATTTTGCTGGACATCACTAAGATTTCCCTGAACATTTTTCATTGCAGCAATATCCTCTTGTAATCTTTTATTTAATTCTGCTCGTGATTGATTTCCAAATGGTTTTCGATTAAAAAATCTTGATGCTTTGGTACCAAAATGTCTCCAGTTTGCATTTATTCTTTGCATTACAGTACCTTCTGAAATTCTAGTAGCCGCCCGATATATCATTTCTGGTACAATTGCTAATTTAAAAGCATCAGAGGCCATAACATTAAATAAACCTTTTTCTTTAATCGCTGATAGTGTATCAATACGATTTCTTGCAAATGCATTTTTAACTGTTAATCTAGCCGTAGTTAATTTTGCTTCATATTTAGTAGAATCAGCAAGAGCTCTACTTATCATTGGTAATTTATCCATATTTTTGTTAGTAAAATCTGTATATTGATCATGTTCTAGTTGAACTTTCTTAATTTCTAAATCTAATTTTGCTTTTTCTTCAGGTGTAGTCGCAGCATTTTGAGTTGCTTTTAACTTTTCAATTTGTGCAGTATAATCAGCTTTTTTCTTTTCAATTTCTGCAGTTTGTTTTATAGGATCAGGACTTAAAGATTTAGCTGATGATAACATAGTATCTAGAGTTGCTTTTTGATTTCTAGTTGATTTTAATGTATCAGTAGCACTATCAACTGCTGCTTTTGCCGCCGCTACCTGTTCTGGTGATGCCCCTTTTGTTTTCATTAATTTTTTATGAACGGCTGCTGCTTTTAAAACAGCGTGTTCTTGTTTACTAATATCCATTGCTAGTTTATAGGGATTTTCTGTACCGGTTTCTAAAGATGTAAATTTATTTGCTTTCTTTGTTAATGTCCTTGTAATTAATCTTTTATTAATAGCATTTAGTGGTTTATTTACAATAGCTTTAATACCTCCGGTAGTATATGCATATGCTCTTCCGGGAGCAGATGTTATTTTTTTTCTAATTCTACCTAATATACCTTTAGTTTTAGTTAGTTTTTCTGTATCTACACCAATAGCTTTTAATTTACCTTGCATTGTAGCATCGGGTCCTTTTTTTTTCGCAGCATCTATAGATTGTGTTTGACTCTTTATTAATAGTTTAGATGGTCCTTTACGTAATCCTGATTTACCTTTGGGTTTGTATACTTTGGGAGGACCACCTCCACTACTAATAGATATTTTCTTTTTTATCTTTTTTGTTTTAATTTTCTTTTTTATTATCATTCTCTAGTAATAATACTTAATAATATTATTTAATAAGTATTATTAATCAAGTATTATTATTCAAGTATTATTATCTATTATTAACTATTATTTACATATATAAAATTTCAATAAAAACATAAATAATTATAAATAAATAGAAATAATCATAAATATTATGAAAAAATTGAATTTAAATAAGTGTAACATGGTTGAGTATATTTGAATAATAACAATACTAATCTAATTTAGTAATTGCAACGATGGCAATGGCAAATGCAAATGCAAGGAAGTTTCAAGATCCATCTGGACCTTATCAAACTACACGTCAACGTACTCCGAGTCCCAAATTACAAACTCCTAGTATGTCTGGATCTATGAACTCGCAAGGTTTTCCATTTGTGTATGAGTATGATGGTAGATATTCTCCACCCCCGCCATTACCATTTGGTTTCCCGCATGATTTCTCAGATGGGAATTTATCACCGCCATATTATTTACCCATGTATTCTCCTCCTGGATTTTCTGTTCCAGGATTCTCACCTCCTGCATCACCCTATTTTCATAATCAAAATATGATGTTTCATGCAAATCCAATTCCAAATTCATACCACGATATTGATATGAGAATGCCAGTGAATCCTGATTATTATAATCCTGATATGAATAAAACATATGTACAATCTGTTCAACCGAAGCCGGTTTCTATCATTTCTGAATCACCTAAGGCCCGAGAACCGGTTAAATTAAAGGATTTGCGAGAGGCTCCAAAAGCACCTGTATCAGTATCACGTGAAGAACAAATGTTTAAATCCTTGAAGGAATTATTAGAAATTATAGAACTAAATGTTGAATCTCATGATGCTTATATTTTCGGGGACTATGTTATTAAATCAATTATTGGTAATGATTTGCGGAAGAAATTCTATGAGTTCATGAGACAAAAAAAATTTGAGGCGAATCAAATTGAGACACTCTTTTTCGATAAAAAAGTTATGAAAACACTTGCAAACAGATTAGATCTCCCTACTGAAATAGATATCTTTTCCTCCCGGCAACAATATGATAAATTCCTCAAAAAAATCAAGGCTATATGTCGCGATTCCTCAATTTACAAAATGGAAGATCTATCGCGTTGTCATGATATTATGAAATTGTCTAAATTCAAAGATACCCTCAATATGGAAGCTGGACGGACAATTTCATTATTGTCATTTAGAATTACAGTGAGCGATCAAGCTCTCGTTTTAAATCTCTACGTTTCTACCAATGGGCCTAGCACTATTCCCCTAGGATTCTTTACCGAGGAAGAGAAATACATGATATACAACGGTAAAGATAAATATATTTTATACTATCCTGGAGCATTTGAGGCCAATAATAATAGTGATCATAATATTGATTATATAATTGCCAAAATCATTGATACTCCTTCCAATCGTACTATTATGTTTGGTATTGATTATGATGTGGTCCTTCCGAAATTATCTAAAGATATCACAAAGGTTACCGAACCGCAGACATATGATTTCAAAACTTCAGCTACCACTTCAACTCATTTTACAATTACGAATGGTCATATTATGAAACCCTGTTCCAAATGCAGAGTTCCTTTCGTAAAAAATTCGTTATATGCTGTTACAAAATGTTGTCGAGAAGGCTATCATTTTGATTGCCTTCTCCAGAACTATCTGGAACAAAACCGACAGGTCTCATTCAATTGTAGCAAGGATGGATGTACCACCCACAATACTCGCGATGTAGGTAGTAAGAATGTTGAAATATTGATGATTTTGAGCGGCTTATTGTATTAAATAGATGATACTCGATATCTGGAACTATGTATTATGTGTTATGTATAATGTGTTATGTATAATTATTTTTTTCTTAATAAATAATAAATAGTAAATAATAAATAGTAAATAATAAATAGTAATACAAAATACATATTAAAATGAATTATCTTAAATATATAAAGAATAATGTTGAAATAATAATATTTTTTATATTAGTAATAGTTCTAGCAATACTAATATTACGTAGATCTTGGGAAGAGTTTTATAATGAACAACATGGTATTAATCGTCTAGATGCAATTATATATATCAATCTTGAAAATCGCACTGATCGCAAAGAATTATTAATGAAAGAATTGGAAAAGCTCAAGACAAATATGAGTAAAGTTTACAAGGTAAGTGGTGTGTATATACCTAAAAATGGACATAAAGGTTGTATTCAATCGCATATTTTAGCCTTAAATATGATTAAACTTAATAAGTGGAAGAGGGTATTGATTCTAGAAGATGATGCCGAATTGGTCATTGAACCAGAAAAAATTAATGATATCATTAATAAGTCTCTAGAAGAACTTGATTTAAAACATCCAGAATGGAATGTAATTATGTTAGCAACTGCGAATAAGATTCTAGACGATAAGAAAGTTACGAACATACCTTTGGATATAGATAATATCAATCTACAAAAATTAAAAATGGCAACAACAGCATCAGCATATATTGTTAAAGATAGTTATGTTGATAGTATATTAGATTTATTTGATACCTGTAATAATAATATGGAACATCATAAACTTACAGATAATAATTTTGAAATATGGGCTCTAGATCAAAAATGGTCAGAGCTACAAATAAAAGATAATTGGTTTTGTTATAATAAAGACCTTGTTCAACAAAGGAATATTTGGAGTACTACAATGTCGGAATCTCATACCTAATTTTACATTTTCCTTTATATTTTCTTTACATTTTCTTTTACATTTTCTTTTACATTTTCTTCTTAGTTCTTAATAATTTAATTTCTGGCATACCACTTTTTTTCTCCATATATATTTTTGTAATATCTGGATATATTTGATGTAAATAAGCTACCGATTTCATAGCTTCCACTTTTCTATCTTTACCCTCATTTTGCATACCTCCTTTATTTTTATAATAATTGGTATCTATAGCTATATTATTAAATCTTAATACAGCACCATCAAGTGTCCAATGCTGTAGGGTTCTTTCAGAGTTTTCCTTTTCATCTACTGTAAGTTTTAATTCTTGACGATGACGGTTAATCATTCCCCACATTGGTCCTACTATAAAGCGTAGATCGCTTGTTATAGTATTAGTCATAAAATAGGGATTGGCAAGTGGATATACACCCCATAAAAATATATTCTTTTCTGTACAAATTCTAAATGCCTTCTTTATAAATGCATCTAGATCATCGATTGGTTTAATAGATGCTGATCTGGAGTTAGTTTTACTAGACATAGTTTTACCAGATTTAGTTTTACCAGATTTAGTTTTACCAGATTTATTTTTCTTACTACTTTTCTTAGTAGTTTTCTTAGTACTTTTCTTACTACTTTGCTTACTATTCCTTTTAATAACTAGTTGAACAATTTTTTTAATATCATCATCCATTTCCACTATATGTGTTCCTTCTGGATAATAAGTATTTATAAAATTACGTTGGTTTTTTAATCCTAAAGAACCTATTACTATATTATTATATAGGGTTGAAGGAATTGCATTTTTATAAATATCATATTGCTGTTTATCTGAAACAAAAATAGTAATCTGTGTTGGATTTATATTATGTAGTTTTAAAACAGCAAGTGTATTACTTTGAATTATATCTGGACGATGATAACTTGGTATAGCAATTATATAATTATTAGTAGAAGTAATAGGATTGTTATTATCTTTTGTGGTTGATGTAGATGATTCTATATTTTCCATATCTGGAATTGTTATAATATCAGGTTGTATTATAGATGATATAGATGTATTTAATATTTTAAGAGGTGAATTTGTGACTGGCTTGGCTACTGGCTTGGCTACTGGCTTGGCTACTGGCTTGGCTAGTGGCTTGGCTACTGGCTTGGCTACTGGCTTGTAAACTTGTTTACTTTTAATTAAATTTCTTTTATATGTTTTAAGACCAATGCGTTTTGTATTAGGTTTTAATTGTTTATTAAGTTTTATATGTTTAATTATTTTACTAATACGAGATTTATCTTTTGTACTGTCTAGTATTTTATGTACTTTTACCATTTTATTAATACTTCTTTGATTTGTAATACTTATTTAATATATATTGATATAAATATTGATGTATGTTGATAGTTTTGTATATATTGAATAAATGAATATAAATATAAATAAAAAGGTTGTAAAAAGGTTGTAAAAAGTAATTATTTTTATATAGACAATTTAATATAAATATGGGAAATCTATATTTAAAGGTTGCCTTCGATTTCAAGAGGGCGGCGATTGATATCAGGTTCGATAGTAGTTTGTTGCCAAGGACTGACTTTGACTTGAGGATTAAGAGGTTCACTACGGAGTTGACGATTAGCATTACGAAGAGTTTGACCAACGGTGTTGATACCAATATGAAATCCGGAAGTTAAGAAGTTCTGGTCTGCAAGACTACCTTGTCCAGAAGGACTTACTTGAGCCCAGAGAGAATTGGCATCGCGAGGTAAAAGATCAGCACTTGATAAAACATCCTTGGGATAGCATTCCGAAGGGAGTTCATTCATTTGACTAGGATCTTGTCCCATTTGAGCAAATCCCATAGGTTGTTCATCCATACCAATACCTTCACTACCTCCAACACTTCCTGTAGTTGGTGTTGCTACCTGACTAAAATTAGATATAGATCCAGAAATAGTTCCATCAGAAGGTGCACCTTGATTAGTAAAACTTTCAACTCCCATCATCATAGGTTGATGCATCTTACGACTTGTCATTTGAGGAGATTCAGAGTTATAAGACATAAGTAAATAACCTACAGCAACAAGAGCAAGTACTGCTAGAATAATAGTGACAATGTTCTTTAAGTTTGACATTTTATATTATATGTTTTATATATGTATTTATAATTATTGTAGATAAAAATTTAGCAAATATTTCTAGTATATATTAAACTAATTATGAGATTATTTTCTAAACAATAAAACAAATAATTGATAAATTATTAATTATTATTGATTTAATTAGATTTTTTTTTGTATATCCTTGAATATTTAATTATTTTAAAATTTATAAACTTTGAAATATGAAAAAATAAATAAAAAAATAAATAAATATGGAAATGAAAATGGAATATCGAAAAAAATAATAAGTAAAATAATAAGTAAAATAATTTTAATAATTATAATTTAATAATTTATTGAATTATTACTTTGATATTTTATTTTTCTTGGATTTAGGATTTGATTTAGAATTTGATTTTGATTTTGATTTAGGATTTGATTTACTTTTTGCTTTACTTTTTTTAGTTCCTTTACTTGAATAAATAACAATTGATGGATTAGATGATGAAATATATGGTATTGAGGATTGCATTGGCATAGATGATTGCATTGGCATAGATGATTGCATTGGCATATGTGTCATACTAATACTATGACGTGGCATCATATAGTGTTGAACATCTCCATTTTCCATTTCATCTATTTCAATATAAGGCTTTGTTGAATTATTAATTATTTTCTTACCTTGAGTATGAATATTTCCATTATGGATAATACTAGAATAACTACTGCTTATATTTTTCTTATAATCTTTTACATACTCTTTTTCATATTCTTTTCCATATGGTTGTGAAGTTATATTTATTTTCATTAGTCTAGCAGGTAAATTATTTTGATACTTATACATATTTTTATTTGCTTGACTAAGTCTATTAATTATATCTATTACATGTTCCCTTTTTATAACATTTGATTGAGAACCCTTTGATTTTGAGCGCTTTATTGTTTTACTTTGTTTCTTTAAATATTTAGTAGGCATTTTATGGATGATTATTGATTCTGGAGGATGATTGATTCTGAACGATGATTGATTCTGGACGATGATTGATTCTGGACGATGATTGATTCCTGACTTGAATAAGTTAGTAATTATATATATTTACTATTTATTTAATGTAAAATGAGAAAATAATTAAAATGATAAATATAAAATTTTATATATGAGATATGAGATATGAGATATAATATTTTATATATTCTTTTTAGTTTTAGATGAAAATAATTTTTTATTTCTACTTTTATTATTTTTCTTTAGACTAAAATTACGGTGAGTTTTAGGTTTCTTGCGATGTTTAAATAGATCTGCCATATTAAATTTATGGGTAGAAGCATTGATATGTTTGATATATTCGTTATATCTACTTCCTCCTACCTTTACTACTTTTTTTTGTGTTTGTGTACTTGATGATATATCTTGAGCAAAATTAAAAGTATCTCTTTCAGCTACACATATACCTTTAATCTTAGAAGTATTGGAAGGATCTGTAATATCTGTAATATCATCAATATCACCTCTAAATATTTTAATATTTGTAAACATTACAAATGTAGCACCTTGTTCGTCTGATGTAGATCCATTAGCTAAATCTATTGTTTTTTCATTTATACTTTTAGGATTAGGATTACCTGTTAATTTTAAAGGTAATATTTGTATATTTGTCTCTCTTTTTGCAAGATATTGTAAAATTGATAATAATCTAAAATCATTCATTTGTCCCATATTAACTCTTTCATTCATAAATTGTCCATTCGCAATTTGTGTTTCAACAGTATATGTTTTTGGTTTAAGTATTAAATCACAATTTCCAGGAGAATTACAAACAAATTTTTTATCTGGTATTTTATTTTCATCGCATTTTTGGTTATAACTACCTATATTATCTGTATTAGAAAGAAAGAAGAATTTAAGATGTTCTAAATTAGTTACTATTGCTTCACCTTGTCTTACAATAAAATTAATATATTTATATATATAAAATAAAATTATTTTACAAGCTTCTTCATCAATTATACCACCTTTTAAATGTACAATATTATTTATAATTAATAAAAAATATTTAATCATTACATTTGGTTCATTTAGATCTGCATATTGAAATGTAAATTTATTATCAGGAAGGGTCATAAATTTTTCATCTGACATATTACAAAGGGACCGTAAATCATATATTAATCTAGTTGATGGCTTTCCCATTATATGCAACATATATGCATCTTGAATCTTTTTAATTATTGTTTCTCGATTTTTTTCTGTACTTAATATTGCAACATTTAACGCATGTGATGTTTTATTATTAGTATTTTTATCATAAATTGAGTTATCTCTCCATTTAAAATTCAAATCACTAAATGGAATTTCATAAATAGATTCAATATTTTTTTTATCTTGATCTGATAATGTAAAATGATTATTCAGCGATAACTCTAAACTAACCCTTCCATCAATAACTTTTGTATTATTTATGTCTGGATAAACAAATGGTATCATAGCGAAGTATTTAAATTTTTCTTTATTCTCTTCTTCATTCCCTTCTTTTTTCTCCTTTTTTTTAAAAATAACTTTTGTAAAAAAATTTGATATTATGAGTCTAATAGTTTTAATACTTGGTATTTTTAAAATATCTCCTGTTGTTAAATATTTAATACTATCTACTGATTTTGCATTTAAAAATAAAATAAGTTTTTCAACAATTTCTGAAACTTTAAGTCTTCCTTTTGTTAAATTTACATCCAAACCTGCATAACCATTTAATCCATTTGATGAATTTCCCTCATCTTTTTTACCAATTGGAATAAATATATTTTTAAATACTGAATGATGACCTTGCTGTTCTTCAGGTAAGTTAAAATATTCAGCAAGAGCATTTGTCTTTATAATTTCTAATGCAGTATAAGTGGATTTAATAATTTTTTTTTCATTATAAAATTGTATAGCGTTTAAAAATATAACTTTATTAGGACCAGTTATCGCTTCAGGGTTTACATAATCTGTTTTTTCACCTTTAGATTGTTCATCTACTTTTTTAAATAATTCTTCCCCAAAATATTCAGTTTTAATTCTAACAGTATTTTCTGATCCTGGCATATCAAAAAATATTAATTTATTTCCTTTAGATAATGTTATTGTAATTTGCAAAAAACTACGACTACTATTATCATTATTTGGTGTTGCTAATATTCTTAAATGTTGTCTTCTGTAAGTTTCTAACTTAGATATACGATTTTTAATAGCTTCATAATTTGTACCTTTGGGTAAACTTGTATACATATCATCGTTATCTTTCATACTATACTCTTGTCCATAAACACTTATATCTTCAGGAGTAGCATCATTGCCATAAAATATTTTAATTTTATTATCTTTACCTATACCAAGAGGGTAAATATCAATAAATTCAACTTTATCTATTTTATCAAAATTATCTTTCATAAATTGTTCTAATAATGAAGGATCATATATTTGTGGTAATAATGGTTTAGAATTATCCATTTTAGAACCTTCTAATAAAGCATATGTTTTACCTGAACCAGAAAATCCGTATCCAAACAATACAATATTACCTTGCTCATTTAATTTCTCCATTAAATTCTGTGGTGTATTTTCTGCATAAGATAATTGACCAAATTTATCATCTTTACCAAATTTTTGTACTGGTTCCTTGAATTGATCATTTACATAATTAGGATCATTAGGAACATTAGGGTCATCAGGGTCATCAGCATATTTTAATTTATTCAAACCAAACAAATATGCATAAATATCAAAATTATTATATTCTGGTGTATATATTGCTGCAAAAGGACCATATCCCTCTTCATTTGTCTTTTCACTAGAACAAAAATTTCCATATTTTAATTTATCTTTTTCTATTACTAATATATCATCGTATTTATATCCACCTACTTGATAATTACCACCTTGTGCTATTATTTCTTGAAGTGGAAGTAAAGGTTTTGTTAGGTTATCTAGTGTTTTTTGTAATATAGTTGCAATATTATTATCTTCTTGTAAAACTATTGTTGGTTCATTTTTAATAGGTTTATTACTTTCTGATGTGTATCTGTTAAGTTGTCTCATATAATCTCTAACTGTATATTCTTTAATTGCAGTATTTATTTGTGTTATGTTAATATTTTTAATTATTTCATCTAATTGTGCTTGCTCATTTTTGTCTTTATTAGAATATGAATATATATACTTTAAAATTTGATCATATGATAAAGATGTATTATGACTATTTTGTGGCCTTGTACGAATAACTACCATTGCTGCTCCACATATTATTTCAAAAAGCATACGAATAATTGAAGGTGAAGATAATATTTTTGGTTTACCAATATTAAATTCATTAAATCTTTTTATATTTTCATCATAAACTTCTGCCTCTATTCCAGAACCTTGATTATTATTTTCTAATTCACTTAAATTTGTGCTAATTAGATTAGCATTTTTCATCCATTCAATAAATGTTGCTTCATTTACTTTTTCACTTAATGAAAGTTTTTTATTTAATTCTATTAGAGCTGATTTAATTTTATTTTTTTGTATATCTTCAGTCTTATCACTTATTTTTGAATAACAAACTGTTAATGGTTTAATAAGATTTAAATATATATGGTAATTTTTCAAATCAATTATCGATTTTTTACCAATTTCATCATTTAATTTTTTCATAATATTTGTTATATTTTCAATACGATTGAAAACATCATATTTAGTTTTTAATTCTAAAAATTTTGCATTTATAGATTCCATATCTAAGTTATCATTATTGCTTACCAAAGCTAATAATTCAGTATGTGCTCTATTAAACTCATTAAATATCACTTTATTATTATTATAGTCATTTATATTCTCGAGTTTTTGTTGATTATCATTTAGATTATTTATAAATTTTAGATTATTTATAAACTCTTGTTTAGATACAAATTCTATTATAGAATTAATAAGATTAGTTTTTTTTTCAAGTTCATCTGCTTCTAATTTTTGCACCCTTTCCTCTTCTAATTTTTTCAACCTTTCCTCTTCTAATTTTTTCACCCTTTCCTCTTCTAATTTTTTCAACCTTTCCTCTTCTAATTTTTTCAACCTTTCCTCTTCTAATTTTTTCACCCTTTCCTCTTCTATTTTTTTCAACCTTTCCTCTTCTAATTTTTTCAACCTTTCCTCTTCTAATTTTTTCAACCTTTCCTCTTCTAATTTTTTCAACCTTTCCTCTTCTAATTTTTTCACTCTTTCCTCTTCTAATTTTTTCGCCTTTTCCTTTTCTTCTCTTTGTTTCGTTTCCTTTTCTAGTTCTATCCTTTCCTCTTCTTCTCTTTTTTGATTTATGATATATTTATTTCTTCTTTTTAATTGTTCTTGAGCTACCCTTTCTGCGTTACTAAGAACCGTATCATATTCTTTTATTTTATTATCGATTGTTATTAGAACACTATTATATATATTTTCATAATCACCTAATTTTAATTGTTCATCAAGTAAATCTTTTATCTTTTTTAAAATTTGCATTTCTATTGTATTATTTACATTAGGATTACTTGATAATTCAGGTATACTACCGCCATATAATATATCAGTAGTATTATCTTCAACATTTATTTGAGATAATGGTGGAGGTGCTACATTCGAAGGTGGAGGTGGAGGTGGAGGTGCTACATTCGAAGGTGGAGGTGCTACATTCGAAGGTGGAGCTATCTTTCTGATTGGAGGCCCTGTTCTTTTTTTTTGCATTTTATCTGCAAATTGTGTTAAACTCATATTATTCTGTTTTAATATTTCTGAAAATGCTTTTTCAAATATTTTATATATCGTCATTTTACATTCTAATATTTTAAAATTCTTTATAATTGTAGTAGTATTATTTGTGGTAGTTGTAGCAATTTCAGGTAATTCTATTTTTATTTTCAAACTATCAAAAACATTTTTAAATTTATTAGTTTGTAAATGTATAATGTGATTCATTAATTCAGTTTGCTTTTTTTGATCATCTCTAGTACACATATTAGGATTTAGTCTATTACCTTGACATTTAAAATTATTTAATTCATTTTGAGCTCTAAGTATATCAATATCATCATCATGTTCTTTTTGACTATATTCACTTACACTTATTAATGATTTATGTTGTTCTTCTAAAATAACTGGAAATTCGGTACTTATTCTCTTAGTATTACCCAAATCATATCTGCTTAATGATGCTAGAGAATTCATACCATATCCACTATTTGAGGCAATTTTATTTTTATCTACAGTTGATTTTAATTTATTTAAAAAGTATTGAGTTTCTTTTGTTTGTTGTCCACCACTTTCACCTAATAATAAATTAATATGATTAATATTTTTCTGTTTATCTACTTCTAGATCAGTTTCTGTCGTAATTAGTTCTGTAGGTACTTCTGTAGGTACTGGATTAGTTACTTCTGTAATTACTTCTGTAGTTACTGGATCTTTATATTCATTTGAACCACCTGACATAGTACCTTGTATTTTTGTTTGACTTTTTAATAATTTGTCTATTTGTGTAATATATTTCATTAGTTTTGTATTTTGTTTTTTATCAATAGCTAATTCTTTCTTATAAAGTGATAATATGAATAATAATAATGACCATTTATTCATAAACATATGAAAAAAATATATTATTATTTTAAACATTTCTATTACTTCTAAATGCTTTACTAATAATAAAATTTGCATATCATAGCATTTATATATAGCAAGTTGAGCATCTTTAACAAATGATAATTCTACAGATTTATTCTTATCTTTTTTCTTATGTTCATAATATGTTTTAAATGGGTTAGTTGGCGTAGATGGGTCATATTCATATGAGCCCCATGCAATTGGATTTTTTAATGCTACATTAGATAATATTGATTCTAATTTCTCTTCTGTTATTGTTTTTTCATATTCTGCAATTTTTTGATCTAAACTTGTGTTTTTATTAGTATCACCTATAATTGTTAGTAATGATTGAATATTTAATTCATGTATTTGTTTTATTGTTTGAATTATTCTAAATTCGTCTTCACCTTCTAGTTTATAATCTATAGTTTTAAATTTTGGTTTACTATCTGGATCTGTTGTATCATTTTGCATTGTATTATATTTTTCTATAAATTTAGATATAGCTTTTTTTCTTTCAGGTATACCATCTACATTTGCTACAATATTATTAAATGTACTAGATACAGTTCCAGATACAGGTGTTGATGTAGATGTAGATGTAGATGTTGATGTAGATGATATTTCAGGCATTTTACTTCTTGTCATCATTAAAATATTATTATCATCTAATTTTAAATATACAATTTGATTTTCTGTAATACCAATAAGTTCATCTATATCTGTTGCTGTTATAATTCTATCATTATCATAAGTTAGTTTTGAAATTCCTCCACCTTTACCTGTAAAATAATTAAAGATTTTACGAGGTAAACTTTTTTTTACAGCAGGTGTTACATCAGGTTTTACAGTACTTATTTTATCTACATTAATAATACTTGTATAACCTTCTTTTAAATAATCATTACTAAATTTTCCTTTTAGTAAATATTTAAGAGATACTAAATCAGTATCACTAGCTACATGTATTTTTTTAGGATCTAATAAATCTAAAATAATTTTATTTATATTTTCATTATAATTAATCCATATTTTCATTTGTTTAAATAAATTAAATAATTCAATATGTTTTTTTATATAAATTAGTTGTAAATCATTACATTTATCTATATATTGTTTAAATTCAGGACTTTTAATTGAAACTGGGTTAACTAGACTTTTATCAAAATCTGGATGTAATGAATTAAATCCATGCATTTTTGTTTCTTGATTATTCATTGCTTTCCATCCAGATAAAAATTGTTCTTCAAATTTTGTTTTATCTGTAATTGTATTTCTAATAATTGTAGAAGCACCGCCAGTTAAATTTTTAGATTGTACATTTAATAATTTAGGAATATATAAATCAATATAGTTACCAGTAGTATCAAATTTTTTATTTAAATGTGTTAATAATTCATCTAATTTTATTTTTACAGTATTATTTGTAAAAAAATTAGAATACATTTTCTCAAATATATTTTTACTTTCTGAATTAATAAATATACCTGAATCTATAATTTTTTTTACATAATCACCGCTATCATATAAATATAATTTCTGTTTTAATATAACAACTTTATTTGTTTTTTCTTGTTCTATAGATTCAGCTATTTCGGTTACATATTTATCATCCTTTAAAACTTCTAAATATTTTTCATTTAATTCAGTCAAATCATCTATTTTTATTTCTGTATATGCTTTGTATAATTTACTAATAGCTGCTATGTTTGCATCTGATTTTGTATTAAAGTATTTAAATATTCTTCTACTTAGATCAACCGTATTTTCGCTTGTTGTATTTTTACCTTCATCATTAAATAAAGGTATATTAGAACTTTTAGAATATCTATATTGTAAAACTTTCTCATCTTTATCTTTATATTCAAATTTTTCTTTTGGTGGTGGTGATGGTGGTATCCCTGTTGGTGGCCCTGTTGGTGGCCCTGTTGGTGGCCCTGTTGGTGGCCCTGTTGTTGCTCTTGGTGGTATTAATGGTGGTGTCCCTGCCGTTGTACTTAACATTTTTACTAATTATTAATTAATAAGTATCAAATAAATACTATTGCCAAGTATTTATTAAAGACAAAACTATATATTATATATTATAGATTATATATATAAAAATTTAAAAAAAATTAAACTATAAATATAATAAAATATTTATTCAAAAAATCTTTTATCAGCCCAGGCGATAGTAGTTTCCGGGTTAGACATTTGATAAATGCTGCCATTGACAGGAGGTGGTAATTGGTTTGAGAAGGGCAATTGAAGAGGATCAATGCGGTTAAATTTAGTAATATTAGTTTTAACTGTATTATCACCACGAACCTCGTGAATTATAATGTTACCATATCCACGATTGTAGTTAATCTTTTGAGGAGTATAAGGAAGACTGCATACACTTGCATATTTACCAAGACTAGGAGTATTCATTTTATATTATATGTATTTATATGTATGTATCTATCTGTATTATATACTATTGATGTATTATATATTATATTATATATTATATATTATTATTACAAAAAATAAAACAATAAAACAATAAAATATTAATACTATAATAAAACTATAAATATCTAAAAAATATCTAAAAAATATCTAAAAAATATCTAAAAAATAAAACAACAAAACTATAAAACTATAAAATATTAATACTATAATAAAACTATAAATATCTAAAAAATATCTAATCAAAATATATATAATAATACAATCATAATTAAATCATAATACAAACACAAATTATAATCTAATAATAATCTAATAATAATACTGTTCCAGAATGTTTTTATCTTATATAATATCTATAATAGCAATAGTTGTATTAATCTATATGATTTACACTAATTATAATGAAGCTTTTTATCCTCGCTGGGGTCCTAGGTGGGGTGTTGGTTGGCAAACTCACAGACCTAATTCCCATCATTGGAATGGAATGGGAAATTGGAGACCTTATGGATTTTATCCTGCTTATTCTGGATATTGGCGACAGTGTCCTAAAAGTGGTAGTTGGTGTCCTCCTTATATGAGTTGCTCTGATCCAGAGTGTCAATGATTCCTCCCCCTCTCGTCACTATCCAATCTGAACCTTGGGATCTACATAGAATAATATCTTATTATTGATACTAATATCTGCGGATGTTTCTAGAAAATAACCTGCTCTGATATAATCTACAGTTGGTATATTAGTTGTAGCAAATATACCTCCATCTTTCCCTACAATTCCATCTATACCTACAGTTGTAATTTCTGTAGTTAGAATAAAGTCTGTTGTAATATTACTTGTACAAAGAGCTGTAGTAATACCCTTGGTACAAACTATACAAGATTCTCCACCAGAAGCATTTTCAGTTGCGATTCCTAACATATTAAAAGGTGCTGTAAAAGGATTTACAAATGATGTTAATGATGAATATGTAACCGGTACAATAACAATATTACTTGTTGATAAATCTTTAGTTAATCTAACCGCTTGACCTTGGAGAACATTGGATCCTTCTTGAACTACCCATCTTGAATTTTCACCCCATCCGGAATTAATATTTTTTAAGTAACTGACTGTATTTTTACCTTCTGTAAAATCCCAGGTATATGGTAAAGGTTGAGCTGAGATAGTAATTACATTACTATTTTGTTGTAGAATAATGCTTGGTGTTGATAAATTACTATTTATATCATATGTTCCTCCTTCTAGACTCCTAATATTAACATTACTTAAATTTTCACCAACATTAATATAAGTAGTAGCAAATATACTAGCTAGAGGTACTTCAATACTTACCTCTGTATTTGAAGATAGATTATTGAAATTGACGGCATTAATAAAGTTTTGACCTGGTGGACCTTCTGGACCTTGTGTTGAATTAAAGTCAACCCATTCAAAACCATTATTACCTTGAAATTTAGGAGGAGTATCTAAAACATTTAATCTTATTTCCCCACTTATGCCGATATCAGTATAATTTACCCGTAGGGCAAGTTCTCCTGCATTCGGCGAAACTTGATACCATCCTGCCTGTTGATTATCTATATTGTTAGTGGTATATGCCGGACTAACTAATATTGATGGTTTTAAACTTGACATTCTTATTATTATTACTTATTATTACTTATTCTATCTTTTATATACTTTCTTATTTATATATACTTTCTTAATGATATATTTTTATATTACTTTTATTCTAAATCATCTAAATTATCTAAAATTAGTTCTGGAACATCTGGAACATCTGGAACATCTATTATAGATTCATCCTTCTCCAGAACCATTTCAGCATTATTTATAATTACTTCTGGAATACCTATGTCAGAATCATCCTTCTCCAGAACCATTTCTGGAACAGAAACTATAACTTCTTCTATAACTTCCTCTGCAACTTCAGCAACTTCCGCAACTTCCGCAACTTCCTTCTTAGAATCTTTCTGTAATTTGTCATATAGGTATTCAGCATCTTCGATAATAGATGCATCGAATCCCTTCTTTTTCAGCAATTTCAATGCTAAGTGTTTCTTACTGACACCATTTTTAATCTTATAATCTCTTTTGATATTATCATGTTCATCTATTTCAATATCAAAATATTGTTTAGCAACATTAAGTTCATCCATTCCGGCCAAAACATCAAAGTGGGTTGTAATAATATTCAAGCATTTAGACATCTTACACATCCTCTTTATAACTGCATAGGCGCCGCTCATTCCTTCTTGATAATTAGTTGAAACAAATATCTCATCCATAATATTAAAACTATACTGGCCTTTTTGCTCGGCGCCCTTCAACATTTCCAATTGTTGATAACATCTATTCATTTCCGCCTGAAAAAGGCTTTCCTTACCTTGGCAATCAGGTATATTTAAATAGGTAGCAATATTTGTAAATGGTGTAAAGGAAAATTCCTTTGCGGGGGCAACTCCTAGGGTTTGGCCTAGTAAAATACATTCAATTACCGATTTAATATAGGTCGATTTACCAGATCCATTGGGTCCAGTTATAAGTAGATTTGCATGGGTATTTGATTTATCTATAGAACCTTTACCTTGACCCAAGGCTACATCATTATAGATGGGTACATCACAACAAATATTCCAAACATTAGAACCTTTGACAAATGGTGGGCTAGAAGTATCAATATCACTATCATAATCACCGCCCGCAAAACTACAGATAGTTCTATCAACCCCATAGCCTTCTTGTAGCCACTTACCAATCCCTGTCCAGATATCAATATGAGCCATATATTTACAGAATGGTGCTAGTAAGGTTTTCATATCTAGAAATTCCCTAAATGTTTTAATTATAATCCCTTTATTTGATAATAGTCCAGGTTCACTCTTGAATGTATCATGATTTAATAGATTTATAATAGTAGGATTGGACATTAATGAGGACATTTGACTGATTAGAGGAGCTATTTCGGGGAAGTCAAAACCTAGGCCCATTTTGTAAAAATTGACAGCACCCTTCAACCATTTCGATATTATATTGAGTCTAGAATGAAACATATTTATTATTTTATTATAGGTAATACTTACCTGAATACTGTTATATATTCCATATAGATAGGTACATATTATAAATCCTAAATATACATAGGTACCTCCAGAACTATTCATAAAAGCCACTAACCATTTGACCATTGATATTACAACACTTTTAATACTAATTCCGTCAGACCCCCCTTCTCCTCCACCGGCACCACCCCCAGTCATCATTTGCTCCGCAACTTTTCCTATGCCGCTATTTAATATTTTATTTAGATTTGAAAAGAATCCTGTACCACCTAGAACCATTTTCTTTAATATAGAAAAAAATGTTTCAAAAGGCAATGGTATTTTGAATACATACCGCATAAATACATATGGAGCTAACATAAATACAAATGGACCTACAATACCATATATGGGACTAAATATTATAATAAAATAATAGAATACTTTTAAAAATAGTTCATGGTAATTGAAATTCTGGAGGCCTCTAAATTGGAAGAAAACCACTTTATATACTTCTTCCATTTCTGGAGTATCGGTCATTTGCATAGCTAGAATATCGCGCTCCAGTTTAGAACACTCTGCTAGAGTCTTTCGAATTGCAGCTAGCTGTGGATGTTTCATGAATGACATGGCTATTGCTTGCCGGTGTTTAAGTATTCCAGATACATTAATAGTTGGTTCTAGGATGATAGATTGGAGAAGAGTCTTTCCTAATTGGGTATGAGTACGGTTAAACTTTTCAAACAAGGCGTTGGAATTGGTTTTTGTATTATTGGTAGCATTACTATCTTGGTTAGATTGGAAGAATTCTAGTTCATTATATTTGTGCCCGGCTTTAGTATTTAGTATATTGCTGGGAAATTCGGCATGTAGTTCTAGAATAGTTTTAATAATTGGGGTTATATTTATATTTTCACTTGAAAATGTTTTCTGGATATCTATGGTATTATCTTCTGATGATGTGACTGTTTCATTATTAATATTGGAGTTGTCTGTTGTATTGGTAGTATATGTATTGGGAAATATTGAAGATAATTTAGAAAGGATAGGTTTAATTAATTCTAGAGGACTTGACATGATTTATATGAAATTATATGGATTATATAAATATTATTGTGCCTAGATATAATTATGTATTACAGTAATAATATAAATGATCAAAAATATTAAAACGAGAATAAAATAATATAAAATAATATAAAATAATATAAAATAATATAAAATAATATAAAATAAAATAATATAAAATATAATATATATATTTAAAATACATATATTTTACCCTATAAATGCATATAAAATATAATTAATAAGCATAAGTGCCGATGCCACTGATATTAAAATACCCCCAGTTTCATAGTTTATAGTTGTATTATTTATAGTAGTATTAATATTTGGTAGATTATATATAGATTGTATTTTTTGAGTTACAAAAGTAATTATTGTATCTTTAATAAAGCTTATATTAATAATTATAATTAATATTACTGATATTATAATCATTAATATTAATGATAATATAAATAATATTTTACTAAATATTTTCCATCCAAAAACTGAAAATATTAATCCTAGCCCTATAGTACTTGATATACCAATGCATATATATTTAATTGCCATAAATATTGTATCGACTGTACTTGAAAATTCACTATAATTTATAGTATTATTAGTAGTTACATTATTAATTGTAGATTGATTAACAAGATTATTAATATATAGAATATATTTTTGGACACTTGTACTACTCCCAGAACTTTCACTTATACTAATATTCACAATAGCATTTATAATTGATAAATTATATCCTACTGTAAAAAGTATTAAAATAATTATAAATATAATATTACACAATATTTTTCCAAATTTCATTTTATAAATTAATATAATTTAACTATTATAATATAATTAGATATAAACTAAAAAAATTAAAATAAAATTAAAATAAAGAATCCTTTGTACTACTATTAAAGATCTTACCCGAAGGGTATTTTTGGCGCGGCTTTTTTCTAAAAAGCTGCTTTGGCGCGGCTTTTTTCTAAAAAGCTGCTTTGGCGCGGCTTTTTTCTAAAAAGCTGCTTTGGCGCGGCTTTTTCTAAATCCTCATAATAAATGTGTTAACTACTGAGAGGCTTTAGCCTCTCTAGAGTTTGCGCACGGGATTTTCTAAATCCTGTCTAGGAACTAAAAGCTATCCCACCCATCCCACTCATAATTCGCAATATATTATAGTTCAAAGCATAAACCCTCAACTGCTGAGAACCAGTATTAGGATTCATATTTAAAAACAACTCTTTAGTATCAATCTTTGAAAAATTACTACAACCACTTGGCTGGTAGTCTTCCGGCTTGACGCTAAATGAATAAGTATATACAAATCCATTAGGACATCTGGTGTGTTTCTGATAAGGTTGAATAATCCGGAAATAATCACCATTCCTAACACTAAACCTCTCTATACCATTAATATATATCTGGGCACTTGCAATAATATTATTTTGTGGTACTATTGGATCTACAGTATTAGAATAATTAAAGAGGTCATTAGTTAAATAAACACTATTCAATTGATTTACCCAAAAAATCTCTTTAATAGGTAGATTGAAATTAAGAGTACTTCTATATGTTTCCGTAGTAGGCACTATTGTTTCGGATCCATTATATTGCAATTGTTCAATTAAATAACGGTGCTTAGCATTGGCAAATTCCCGCTGTTCAATAGTATCTAGATATATGTAATCAATATATAGTCTCAGAGCAGTCATATTTGGAATAGGATAATTAGTTTCATCCAATATACCATTAGGTTTTATATATACAGTAGAATTTGTATATCCAGATGTTACCGACTGAACCATATTAACTAAATATGGATTACCAGTAGACCCATCTTGCCCTGTAAAGTTCTGTGTAGTAGGATTTATGAAATATTTGCCACCATCTGGAAATACTACAATTTTACCCTTAATATCAGTCTCATATAGTTCAGGAGTATTAGGATATAATTTAAATACTTTCAATACATTACTACCATCGCTAGTAGCAGTATAATAATTATTAGGGCCAAATGTATACATTTGATTTAGGGGGCGAAAATTTACTTCAAACTGAATATCATGATACTGTAGGGCAACTAGAGGCAACGCCAGACCAATATTACGACAAAACCAAAATTGCATTGGGGTGTAAGTAGTAAATGGTCCAGAGTTGTATTCCAATTGTGGATTACGGTTTAGCATTAAGTCCAAACCCCTCTTTTTAGATTCGCTCTGGCTGAGCTGAGTCCAGATATCCATCCATTCACTATATTGCCGATCAATAACATTATTACCTATCCTCAACTCATAATAGGTTACAGCGGCATGCCCGGCATTATTGACCCAACTAATATTTCCCCGTCCAATGTTAAAATCACTAGCTGGACCACCCCAAGTGGGGTCACTAGTGGTCAGCGCATATATCTTTGGAAAATCTAGTTCGACCAACATAGTATATATTAAATCCGCATATCTTGATATAGTAAACGTAGTTCTGCCTCCCCATATTGGTTTTTGGTCATAACTATTTTGAAAGGCTTCCATTGAAAAATTTGTATGTCTTTTATAAACAGTTTTAAAAAATGTAATTTGTGGATTTCCGATTAAATATATATCCTGTATTCCATGAGCTACTAACTCTAATAATCCTGCTTGTGGCATTTTTGATTACTTATTATTTACTATTTATTACCTTTTATATTCTAGATATATGTATCTATATATTCTAGATATATGTATCTATATTTGTATCTATATTTATATTACATTGAGATATTTTTGTATTATTTATGAACTTGTGTTATATGAACTTGTGTTATATGAATATATCTAATGTATCTAAAATATATCATAGTATTAAAAATATAAAAATATATTAATCGCAAGAGTTTAAAGAGTTTTAGAATATTCTATATATATAATATAAGTATATAGGATAAGTATAGGATAAATATAGGATCACAAATACTATAAATTATAATAAAAAATGACAACACCCCAAAAATCATTTTCAGTAGTAAATAACAATGGATCAATAAAGTTTGATAATCTTGCCAATTATAGGTCCGTTGGTTCTTCTTATATAATTGATTCCAATACTTATTATAAACTCGGAGTTGCGAATGATATTGATATAGAAGCATATACTGGCAATTTAACCATAGTTGCAGATACTCAATCTATTATATTAAATAGTAATGCAAATCTAGCAAATGCTATTATAATAGAGGCCAGTAATACTAATGGAGGTATTTTACAAAAAGCAGGTAAAGGTGGTATTAATCTATTAACATCTAATGGAGATATTGATATATTATCACAGGGATCTAATATTAATATAGGTGTCTCTTCAACCGGTACATCAGGGCCTCAACAAACGCAAAATATCAATCTTGAATCTTTTAATAATTTCAATGTTAATTCTGGAGATATCTATTTTGTTAGTAGCGATGTAATTAGTTTTGTTTCCAATACCGGAGATATTCAGTTTGGTACTAGTTCCAACGGAGTTCCTATAATAAAATTCGAAAATGGAAACCTATTAGTTAATCAAAATACCAGTCCACTAGATTACCAATTAGATGTAGCAATAACACAGCCTAGTATGAGTAAAGATGGTTATAATGGTATTATGGTAAATAGTAAAGCCAGCAATGTGGCAGCGGAAATTACTCTACAAAGTAGCAATACTATTGCAGATGGAACTCAATGTATATTATCAATGGGTACATTTGGATTAAATAATGATAAAGCCAGTTTCAAGCAATATTTAGTTTTTCAAGTTGGTAATTTAGTATATCCACTAGAAATACCAAAATATAGCCCTAATATCGTAGGAAATATTTATAATGATTTCAATTATTCCGATGTTGGTAGACAAATCTATTTTCCATATCGAGACCAATTGAATACTATTGTAAGTATAGGTTCAATTGTAACAAGTAGTAGTGATTCATCTAATATTACTGTATCTGGAACATATTCTGGTACAGTATCCACAATTTATCTTCTCCAGATAGATAGCATTGGAACTCCTAATACATTTATGTGGTCCAATAATGGCGGTGTTACCTTCCAAGGTATCTATGTACCAATTCTAGATACAGTTACACCAATACCATTAGATAGTAATATATCAGTAACTTTCTCTCGTACTACAGGTTTTTCTTATCAACAGCAATTTACTTTTGAATCAAAAATATCAGCAATTGTTGATATTCCTTATGAAGGTCTTCCAGTTGCAGAACCAATGTATTCCCTTCAACCATTTCATTCGTATATTGAAACTACAACTCCTAGTGATATTGTGATTAAAACAAATAGTAGTGAAAAAATGCGGATTACTGGAGATGGAGCTATTGGTATCCAGAAAAAAATACCTAATGCTTGTCTTGATCTTGATAGTAATTATAATAAAGTTCTCTTGGTAAATCAAAATCTTATTTTTGGATATCAAATTAATCCATCTATATCATATCTGGAATCGGGAGGTTATGTATTAGTATGGAATAATTATAATTCTGAAAGTACAATACCTAATTTCGATGTATTTGGCCAGAGATACTTATCAGATGGTACTAGATATGGTACTAATTTTCAAATAAATAAAACAGATACAATTTCCGATACAGAATCATTTCCTTCAGTTGCCGGTAATAAGATACAAGATTCTAATCATTATATAGTATCCTGGACAAGTTATAATTCAAATACAAGTTTATATAATATTTATTGTCAAATTTATCATAATAATTTACCCATTCGTGATTATGATATTCAACTAAATACCCCTACACTAACTCAAAATCTATACTATACAAAGGCATCGGGCCTTTATAATGGCAATTATATAGTAGTCTGGTCAGAAAATGATGGTTCTGGAGAAAATTCTATATATGGTGTTATTATATCTGATAATGCAACAATTATAAAATCTAAATTTTATATAACTGATCCTAGCCCAACACTATCTAGTAATTATCCATATGTGGCCGGTCTACCATCCGATGACTCATATTACCCAGATGGATTCGTATGTGCTTATATGAGAGCAATTGACGCAACTCCTGACCCAAGATATACAATTGCTGTTGCGGTGTTTGATAGTAGTAATGTCAGTATATCTTCCGGAGAGATACCAATTACAGAAGCAGGAAATCAAACCTTTTCTAGTATTAGTGATGGTCTTGTATCTGTTTGTGAAATAAATACCCATAATATTGGTTTAGGTAATCCTAATGGTGGATTTGTTATTTCTTTTTATAGAAGTTATGAGGCGGATACAGCACTTTATAATGTAGGTGATCCTGTAATAGGTGGTACAAGTGGTGCTACTGCCTCTATCGCAGCAGTATATTCAGATATTAAAACTATTACAGTAGGAAATCTATCAAATCGATTACTAGTAGCAGAAGAAATAAATATTATATCTAGTAATGCTAGTGTTGGTAATGTAGTAGAGAAAATAGCGACTATTGATTTTATAAATTCGACAACAGCAAACATAACATTAGATATAGGTAGTAAAAGTGTAGTAGCCTATAGATATAATTCAAATATTAGTATAGCTACAGCTTCCAGTCCTCTCTGGAATGTTGAAGTAAATACTACCCCTCTTTATGCTGATTTAGAACGTTTTAATAATAGTAGCAATAGTAGTATCTATCAATATAAACGACCTCTGGCTGCTGTTTCAGTAGATAATCAGGGAACTGCCCTAGTGACTTGGAGCAATGGTAGTATTCCTAGCATTTATTATGGTCTTATCGATGTATTTACTGGTAATATGGTATCGTCCGAACAGAGGTTAACATCACAATTTGATGGATTAAAACAAAGGAACCAAGTAGTTACACATTTACAGAGTATTGCTGGAAATGATTATGGATTTGTTATTTCATGGGATAATAAGAGTATAAATTTAGGTAGTAATACTTCTGTATTAACTGGTGTGGGAGTATTTCAACAAATGATAGGGTATAATCACTCTCTTTTAAGTGTGGAAGATGGTAATAGTAATCTTGTTTTTAATCATAATAATCAACTAGGGATTGGAACTATTAATCCCATTTCTGGTCTACATGTTAAATCAACTTTATCTAATCGTTATGATGACCCTGCAAATCCATCGACTATTACTATTCAAAATACATCACAACATGTAATAACCAATACACCCTTACAATGTATTCAATTTCTAGATGGTTCTAGCAACATATTAAATAGTATCCAGAGTGTTAATTCATTGAGGTACGATGACCTTTACCCACAACCTACAAATTTGGTAGGTTTCTATAAATTTGACCAAACACAGGGAACCCAGGCAGTTGATTATTCCAGTTTCAATTCATATTTATCTAATATCAACATAACTACTTACCAGAATACTAACGGTATTTTGAATAATTTTGATATTGAAAATTGTTGGAATCCTGGACTTATTAATAATGCCCTATTATTTAATGGTGTTGATAATTATGTAAATGTGGATATATATGCCGACAATAAGTTACCCTATATTTTAGATACATATCAAACTTTAAGTATATCAATGTGGATTAATGTACCTAGTAATATAGTACCTGGTACTATTTATGATATAATTACGAATAAGGGTGATAATAATGTAGGTTCATATTCTTTAAGTCTAGTTGATATTAATGGTGATGGTAATATGGTTTTATCTTCAAATGTTGTTGTTAATGGTCCTACAATTATATCACTACAGGGGGTAACTACATTAAATGATTCTAATTGGCATCATATATTATTAACCGTTAATCTAACTAACACATCTGAATTTATAGTTAATTTATATGTAGATAGTAATATTGAATCTATTAGTGATACAATAGGTATTATTAGCGGGGGTCCATTAACAGGTTTTTCAACATATATTGGTACCAATTCAGATGCTACTGCAAATTTCTTTCGTGGTTATATGGATGAGTTGCGATTTTATAATAGTATTCTTACACTACAAGAAATAGAACAATTATATGCATATGGAAATCCTAATTTTCCAGCAAAGGCTTCCATGATATTAAGTCCTAATTCTAATGCTACATATAATCAATCAATTGTAATAGATGATGATGGTAAAATCAATAATCTAAGTAGTCGACCATTACCTTACTCAATTTTAACAGGTGAGATTACAGCTAGTAGTATTGATACAACTATATATGGCAATGGTACTACTAGTTTTACAAAAGAATTAACGGTAGGTGATATAATTATATTAAATGATCAAGCAAATAATACATCTAGAGAATTTACAATTATTAGTATACAAGATGATGATAATGCTATAATTGATAGAAATGGTTATGATGGTCCAGAAGCAACTCGTAATTATTTATCAGTATTAAGGCGACCTAGCATATATACATTCTTTGATAATAGTGATTCAATCCGTGGTCATATTGATAATTATGGTAATATGATTCTAGGAGCATCTAAACCTTCTACCATGATGGAAATTAGTGGTTCTTGTGAATTTGAAACATCATTTTTTGCATCTTCAAATGTACCAGAACTTACAATCACAAATAATTATCCAGAAGATGTTCTTAATGGAAGGCAAACCGCAATAAACTTTAAAGGATATGATACTAATGGACCAATAAATACCCCAGGATCAGTTCTACTTGGAAGGATAGAAACATCTCACAATAGTGATACTTCTGATAATACTGGTATTATGAAATTATCAGTTAATGATGGTGTCACTGGTCTTAATACATTGGTTAGTTTAACATCTTATGGTAATATTGGTATTGGAGGTGGTAATGCTGGTTTAAATGATCCTTTAACATTATTACACGCCCTTACATTAGGTACTGATCAGGAATGTTCATTTTTATTAGAAAGTAATTCTAATGCTTCCCCTATAGGAGCTAGTAGTGTATTTGACGAAAGGAGTAATATTTATTTTGGTGGCAACCACAGTATTACAGAAAGTAGTAATCCTGATATTAGAAGTAAAGTTCTAGCTGGTATAAGTGGTTCTAATGATTATGCTAATAAAGTTCTGAATGGAAGATTAGATTTTCTTACTAATAATGATGATAATGGAAATGGTATTGAGACTAGAATGTCTATTACTAGTACTGGTAATGTAGGGGTTAATATTTTACAACCAGCATCTACATTTAATGTAGCTCCAGAACTAAGATTATCCGGTAGTAATATAAATACTATTGTAAGTGTAACATATGATACAATTTATCTAATCTCTACAATTACTTTATCAAATAATATATTTTCAACATTATCTGAAGAGGAAAAAAATATGTTTATTGGAGGTTCGGTTGTTATTGAAAATGAAACACTTACTAGTTCAACTATCGTCGACATAAGTGCAACTAATCAAGTTATAGTAAGTGGTGATTTATCTGCTTATGATGCTACTGGCAATATTATTCATGTTCATTATCCTGGTTTTAATGTGAATTCATCTGGACTGACAGGTATTAATACTAAATCCCCGGGGTCAGTATTAAGTGTAAATGGTTCTATGTCACTACCTATTATAAATACATCTACAAATATTATTCTAGACTTAACTAATTATACAGTTATTTCAAATTGTGCTATACAAAGTATTAATGTTACATTACCTACGAATAGTCAAATACTTAATGGACGTATTTATGTAATTAAAGTAATTAATTATAGTATTAATAGTTGTTATATTTTACCAGGTACAGCAAAGATAGACACTGTAGGAGGAACATATACTATTATTGGTAATTATGTTCATATTCAAAGTGATGGAACTGACTGGTGGATAATTGGATAAAAAATATAGAAAATATAAAAACATTTCAACATAAATTAAAAAAAAAATTCAATTAACGACACCAACATTCACAGGCAATTAAAGAATAATTCAATAAACGAAATCAACATTCAACATCAATTAAAGAATAATTAAAATTCTGGTGGCCTTTTTTGGTACGGCTTTTTCTAAAAGCTGTTTTAGTTAAGTTTTGGTAAAACTTAAAAACTTATTTGAGATACTTAGGATTAATATCTCCTATAAAGTGATGGGATGGTAGGCATTTTGCTTTTGTAATATTATTAAATAATCGTTGTTGTGGAAATGAAATACATTTAGTATCTTCAAAAAATTTATAGTATTCATGCTGTACTCCTTTATTTATAGTTTTTAATAATTCCATATTTCTTTTTTCATTTGGATATTTATACATATTATCAGTATTTGGTACAGGTGCAGTTTTGAAAGATACCCTATCCGCTGGTTTAATACAGGATTCGGTTTTAAAAGTATTATGTGAAAAATCATATCGCTTACGAACATCAGTTTCGAAACCTAGGTCAGTAGGTGGTGTATTGCTACATGATCCTTTAGAACCTTCACTAGGATTACCAATACAATCTTCATAATTTTTACCAACTGGGGTATAATCTGGAGTTAGAACAGCAGAGTTTCGTTTCAGACCATTACAAGGTGTCATATCAGATTTAGGGCTCTTTTTCCAATTATCATAGAAGCATTTATCATTATAGAAGTTAATATTTTTCATATGACTATCTAGATCAATATTAGCGGAGTATCCTGCTTGTAAAAGACCAGCGGAATCTTTGAGATTACGGATATTAAAACGATTACCACATTCATCATAGATTATATCAGAATATTTTTGATAAACATCTTCATTTTGATTAATCCTTTTAGTATCATTGCATATTACCAATGCTGGAAACTTATATGGAGTTTCTTGATTAAAAAAATAATTAAGATCATCTGTATTACTTTTACCATTATTAATATTTGTTAAACCATCACTTTTTGTTATCATATATTTAGGATCATATTGTCCAGATTGTAAATCACTTTGAGCTGCTATATTCATATTTATTCTAGGTGTATAGGCATCATACATTGAAGACATTTTTATGTGATTATAATATTTTACAATATTTTATAATATTTTACAATTATTCAATATATTAAATAGATTAAATATATTCAATAGATTATTATTTACTTAGTTTTTATTTTCATATTTTAATTTATAAAAGATTATATAATATTATATTTTAATATACTAATACTATGAACCTATTCCAGAATGGCAAAAGATCTTAGTTTATGGTTTTATATTAAATCATGTTTATCATTTCGATATATTTCTAATTTCGCAATTATAGTTTCTATTCTAGCATACTATCTTAATCTAATTGAAATATTTATAATAGTTATTCCCTTAGTAATAGTCAATTTCATAGTAGTAAATATAGTACAAATTGTAAATTTTGATGAATTAATGGTAGGACTTCTTGGAAAAGTACTACCCGATAAAAGAGATAGAGATAAAATAGCAATTGAATATACTTTAATAAACGAAATTTATCATTTTGCACCTGTTTTATGGGTTATGTATATATTACAATCGCAAGAAATAGTTAAAATATATAGGCCAAATTTTATGGGCACATTCTTAAAAAGTTCAATTATACCGATTATATATTATTATTTTGAAAGTAAATTAGAGATTTATGGAAAACTAAATTATTTCGGATATAGCATAGTTTATATGTCCTTATTATTCTTAACTTGTATTTATTTATATGATAAATAGTTTATGAAGATGAAATAATTATGGTATTTATTTATTTTCTTAGTAGATAGTAAAATATAAGTATACATATAATTATAAATAAGTATACATATCATGCTAAAAAAAGAAAGTAAAATTAGAAAGACAAAGAAGACTAGAAAGACAAAGAAGACTAGAAAGACAAAGAAGACAAAGAAGAATAGAAAAACAAAAAAAACTATAACTTCAGTATTTTCAATAGATAGTATGAATTTATCTGACAAACCATCTTTGGATAATTTTATAAAATCTAAATCTATATCTGGAACATCTAATCCATCTGATATTAAAAAAAGTAGTTATATTGGAGAAGTATATGGAGTAAAAGATTTACATAATAAAATTCAACATATGTGTATTACTAAAGTTAGTAATAAGAAAGTTAAAAATTTAAATCTTAATAAAAAAATTGCTAAACAAATATGTGAATGTTTATTTGATAAAAATAAAGATTTAAGTATTAGTGATCTAGAAACTAGAGTTTTAAATAAAAAACATACTCCAGGATCAGAATGTATTAAGATACTTGATAATTATGTAGATAAGAATAAAAGAAAATCATCTAGTAAAAGATCATCTTCTAGCTAGAAATAAAACTAATCTACACTCTAATAATTATTTATTTTTTATCTTTATAATTTTTGTAAAATTTATTATCTATAAAATTTCTTTTATATCCTTTGTCAAATACGCTATTATCAGGATTATTATCTCTAAGAGATTCATTTATTAATTCATCGTCATCTCTATTTAGATGTAGACTATATATTTGAGTACATACCAAGTCAAATTTCATACTATCATTCTTATATTTTTTTTGCTTTATTAAATAATTTAGAAGAGATTTTGTACGTAGTGATGACATTGTATGAATATTTTAGGAGTATTGTATGACTATTGTATGACTATTGTATCTATATACTATTGTATCTTTAAGCTTAATATATTTTTAATTATATGTATTAGGATTATTAGGATTATTAGGAGGAATATCAGTCTATTTCATTTTCATTAGTTGAATCTGGATCATATTCATTAATTTCACCTGGTTCAGATGTATCTTTAGATTTAAATATTTTCATCATTTTACTCCTTTTACTATTACTATCACTAACTCCAAATAATTCAACACTAGTAAATTTTGTATATAGGAAATATATAATATAAGTAATAATTACTATAACTATACAAGCCAGAATTATAATTGATATTTTCTTATTACTATTATTAATACTATTACTAATATTATTCATTATGATATAAAATTAATTATACTACTATATTTAATATAGAATAAAATATGAGAAAAATATAAGAATATTTCATTACATATATTACAAATATGTATCAAGATAAAAATGTATATCATATGTTATCCAG
>Ga0209086_10000170_pt1 | contig 57781 bp, 52 predicted proteins | sample M_130207_XF_Meta_FD_187312 | JGI IMG/M metagenome (GOLD analysis project Ga0209086, IMG submission 187312) | Freshwater microbial communities from Lake Montjoie, Canada to study carbon cycling - M_130207_XF_MetaG (SPAdes) (version 2) | ecosystem: Environmental > Aquatic > Freshwater > Lake... | reverse complement strand
CGCAGCATAGTTTTGAGTTATTTCTCAATACCCGCGCAAATCCAAGCGCAGTCCACCTTGCCCAACACCCCATCCAACACCGTATCCCCCATGAAATTGAGCCGATCTGCCCTCTGTGCGCTGCTATGCAGTGCTGGATTTTTGCACGCCGACGTTGTGACCCTCAAGGATGGCAAGAAGCTCGAAGGCAATATCTTGTCCGAAACGCCAACGGCGATTCGCATGAAATACCACCTGACGCCGAAGATCTGGGATGAAAAGGACATTCTCCGCACCGAAATCGCTGAGGGTGGCATTCTCAAGCAGAAGCCGGAAGAAGTGGAACTCATCGACTTGAAGAAGTTGGTGCCGACGCCAGATCTCATGACGGCGGAAAAATACGAGCAGCTCATCCAGGATCGCCTGCGTCCTTTCATCAACCGCTATCCCGGCACGAAGGAGGCCGCTGAGGTCGAGAAAATGATGGCCGTCGCGCAAGAGGAGAAAGAGAAAGTTGTCGCCGGCGGTGTGAAGCTGGAAGGCCGGTGGCTCACGCCTGATGAAGCCAAAGCGGACAGTCTCAACATCAAGACATACGGACTGCGTAATTCGATGATGGAAAAAGCAGAGGCCAAGGACTACAGCGGTGCGCTCAAGGAGTTCGACAAGATTGCCGAGCCCCGCAGTGGTTTTATTGCCTCCACTTACTACCCAAAAGCGGTCGAGGACACTCTCGCCATCCTCACAAAATACGACGCTCAGATCGAGCAGATGATCAAAGACCAGCCCACATTGCAGAGGCTGCGCGATGAAAACATGAAGAAGCTCATCGAGCCGGATCTCACGCGAATGAAGGATGCCGTCTCACGTGAAGCAGAGCTGTGGAAGACCACCTACGAGCAGGAACGCAAGTCCAGCAAATGGTATACCCCGTACAAGTATGATCTGCCAAGCTTGAAGGCCCTCTCTCAGAGCATCAGCACCGAGAAAATACGTCTCAAGGAAATCGACATCGCCACCATCACCAAAGTTAATTCGGCCATTTCTCGCCTGATGAAGGCAGATCTCAAAGCAGGCAAAGATGCCGAAGAACTGAAAAAGATGGGCGAAGCGATCATGGAAGGTGAATCCGCTGCCGCCAACGCTGACAATACGAGCAAGCAGTTCTATCAGACCGTTTTTCAAGCCTACCGTCAGCGCTACGCTTATGCCCAGCAGCAGTTAGCGGCGCAAGCAGCGCAGGCGCAAATGCCAGCTGCAGCAGCCGTCGGGGGATCCACTGCTGTTACAGGAACTGCCGCACCGGGTGAGGATGCCAAAATGGCCGCTGCACTCGCAGCCGCTGGTGCTCCTCCAGCAGCTGCAGTGGCTACCGCCCCGGTTGCCGGAGCCGCCCCCGCACAAGGTGCGCCTGTTGCGATGCCTGGCACTGTAGCCCCGGCACCAGCACCTGGAACCATGCCAGCGGCACCAGCTGCCGGTTATCCAGTGCAGCCCGGCCAGCCCGGCGCTGCCGTCCCAGCCGCTGGATATCCCCAACAACAGCAGGCTCCTGCCGCCTATGCTCAGCCACAGCAACCGGCGGCTTATGCTCAGCCTCAGACAGCTCCCGTCGCCCCCATGCCTGCTGCACCGGTGGAGGAAGAAGGCATGAGCACCACCAATATGATACTCATCGGTGTTGGCGTGGTCGTCCTGGTGCTCTTGCTCACCATGCTGGGAGGCGGCAGCAAAAAGAAGAAGTGATCACTTTGTAGGAGCGGACTATTCCAAGTCCACTCCTTGTTCATTCGACTCAACGAAAAAGGGAGGGCCTCACAGCCCTCCCTTTTATCTTAAAAACACACACTCCAAATCTCAATTAACCTTCGGCGCTTTGAGCCTGATCCTTCACGGACATAGCATCCTTGCCCTGACGTTGACGGAGATAATGCAGGCGGGCACGACGCACACGGCCAGTCTTGGTGACCTCGACCTTCGCGACCTTTGGGCTATGCACAGGGAAGACACGCTCCACGCCTTCGCCATAGGAAATTTTGCGGACGGTGAAGGCCTCGTTGATGCCACAGCCTTTGTGGGCAATGACGATACCGGCGAAGATCTGGATACGCTCCTTGTCTCCTTCAACGACGCGGGTGTGAACCTTGACACTGTCACCCACGGTGAAAGTGGTGGCTTCCTTCTTCAACTGCTCTTGATTGATCTTTTCGATGATTTTGCTCATAGCACTCTCCTAAAGTCCGCGCTGCGCAGGCCATGAATCAGTCAGGCCGGGGGCGAGGGGCGGGCAAGATGGACAGTTCACCTGATTTGGCAACCTGTTTTTCCCGGTGCTGGAAACCTGCATTCTCCGCCCTATCATCCGGCAACCCATGGAATCCTCCGTTTCAGCCCTGATTAGTGCCGCCATCGCCGAAGATATCGGCACTGGCGATGTCACATCCCTCTACTTCATTCCCGAAAAATCGCGTTCCAGGGCCGAAATCGTCGCTCGTGAGCCCGGAATCGTCTCCGGGGCCGAAATCGCCGTCACCGTCTTCCATCAAATCGATCCCACGCTCGAAGTCGAGGTCTGCATCCCCGATGGCCACCCCTTTGGCCGTGGTGACATCTTGATCAAAGCTGCTGGCAGCACCCGGTCCCTGCTCACCGCCGAACGCACCGCCCTGAATTTCCTCCAGCGTCTCTGCGGCGTCGCCACGCAGACAAAACGCTACGTCGATGCCGTGAAACCGCATCCCGTTCAGGTCTGGGACACCCGGAAAACGACCCCAGGCTGGCGTCTGCTCGAAAAAACCGCCGTGAAAGATGGTGGCGGCACCAACCACCGCATGGGCCTCTACGACCACGCCATGGTTAAAGACAACCACCTTGCGGCCAATGGCGATCTGAAGTCACTGCAAACTGCTATTCACAAACTGCGCGCCGAACTCCCAGGTGTGCGTGTGCAACTCGAAGCCGCCACCTTGCAGCAAGTGGCCGATTTCCTCACCCTGTACGGTGTGGACATGCTCCTGCTCGACAACATGAGCACCGATCAACAGCGCGAAGCCGTGAAACTCGTGAATGGCAAACTCTGGCTCGAAGCCAGCGGCGGCATTACCCTCGACACCATCAAAGACGTTGCCGCGACCGGCGTGAACGCCATTTCCGTCGGTGCGCTCACCCACTCAGCCCGTGCTTTAGACTTGGCGCTCGATCTTTATTGATCACTTCACCGGCTCATACTGCCAGGCCCAGTCACCGAGATAACCGGTTTTGCGCAGGGAGCTGATATCCCCTGGCTTCGTCACGTTCACCTTGCCTGCGTCATCTTTGCCGTCAAAACCCACGGACCAGAGCAGGTAGCGGCCCGACTCCGTTGTGCGGTAGCGAAGCAGCTTCCCATCGCATGAATCGAGCGGAACAACGGGCAGAAACTCCGGCACCAGCTCCTCCAACTTCGCTGGATACGTGCCGCGTTTCGCAAAAAAACGCTCCAACGCGAGCGCAGCCAGCGCCTGCTGCTCGCGTGCCGCCCCCAGCCAAGCGCTCAGGCTCACCTGCTTCACTGCGGGCACCATCAGCCGCGCCATGATCCAATCAGGATGCAGCATGACGTTACCCTTGTCCTTGATCTCACGGTCCAGCGACTCCCCAGCGCTCACAGCAGCGGCCATCCCTTGTTTTATCGGCTGGATCATATGGCGTAGCTCCACCTCGCCGATCACACTTTTCCATTGATTCAGCAATCCGTTTGGCAGCCAGCGGAAAACACGCATCTCAGCGCTTTCATCGGTGCCGGAAACCTTCAGCAAGTCTGCCACATTGGCTTTTCCTTGATCCACCTCTCTTTGCAGGTACTCGACCGCATTGACTCCCGCCGCCAGCTCGCCGCGCATCGCCTGTAACAAGGCCTTCTCCGTTTCATCCGCCGCATACAACTCCTGCAAGCGCCGCAGTTCCTCCTCCGCGAACACACGCTCCCGCAATCCGAGCCAGAGTGACTCCAAGGTCATGGAATCAATCGAAATACCCACCAGCAGGCCGATCAGTAGCGGCTCCTGGCTGCACGCATGCGCGATGCGGTGCGCGGCAATGATGCTCCGAGCGGCTTCGGGGCCATTCCTGGCCTCCACCGCCGCACGTGCGCGCAGCGTGAGCAGCCGCGCCAGGGCCTGCGCCCCGTTGTAATGCGGCACAGGCATGGTGACGAGCATGTCCGGGAGCTCACGCTCCTTCAGCGCCGGGGTGAACATCCCCTGCGTGCGTTTCGGCGCCTCGTCCGCGAGCTGCTTGAGCAGCGGAAACTTCGCATCCAACTCCGCCAGCACATCAGCGCCAGCTGAGGACGAATTCGCAGGCATATCGAGAAATTTAGCGTCACACAAAATCTTCACCCACTCCTCTATGGCCGTCGTTTTGCCCAGCGTGACGCCGCTGAAACTCAGCGCTCCTCCCTGCCACTTCATCGCGCCCAAAGCGGCCCGTTTCGCGCCCGGCTCGCCTTTGGCAGGGTCGTTATCCACCACGCCAGTGATCCCACGCAGCGGCTCAATGGCGAGCAGATTTTCCGCCTCCCGCGGCGGCTCGGGCAGCAGCGAGCGGAAATCGAGCGTCTCGCCTTCATTCTCGATCATGGCCTTCGTGGCGGCCCAGCGGCGTTTACCGCTCCAATTTACCCACGTGAAAAGCAGGACGACAAGCGTGATGAGCGTGAGTGAAATCCAAAACAGGACGCGTGCGGCACGATGGGAGAAAATATTGCGAATCATGGGATGAACAGGGTTGAAGGTGGAAAAATTAATTGGAGGCCAGCAGGGCGTCGATCAGCGCGGCACGCTCATCGAAGCGCAGAAAGGGCGCTGCGTGAACTGTGCGCGGCTGCGTGTTCGGTTCCGCAGGTGTGGTGAAGTACATCATCAAAATCGCCGCCCAAGCCGCGCTCCAGCCAACGATTAGCCAGCGCGGCGCGCGAGGTTCCGGTTTGATGTCTCGAGCGGCGCTCAAGATCGCATCACGCCAGTCTTCCGGCAACGCACGCCTTTTCAGCGCACGCAGATCGTTTTCAAAGGCATCGGGGTTCGTATTCATAACGGTTTCAGTTCGTCGTAAAGCGGTCGTAGCTCACTCCGCAGTTTCTCCAAGGCGTAGCGATAACGGCTGGCCGCCGTGTTCAGCGGAATGCCCTGCACTTCCGCGATTTCTTCAAAGGTCAGGTCGTCCCACAGCTTCAATTGAGCCACGCTGCGCTGTTCCGTGGGCAGCAGCGCAAGTGCCTTATCAAGGCGTTTGGCAAATTCCGCCTGATCAGGGTCGTCCTGCGTCGCAAACATCTCCGGCGGCATTTCTTCCTCCGCACGCCGCCGTACGCGGTGACGCCGCAGCCAATCAACCGCGTGATGATGCGCCAGCCGCAGCAGCCAAGCGCGCAAGTTCACGATTCCAGACGGAATCGACTGCTTCCCCAATTTGATGAAGAGTTCCTGGAGTAGATCCTTTGCATCTGCCTCCTCGCCGGTGAAACTCGTGAAGTAATGGAACAGCCCCGCCGCATGGGCGTCGTAGAGTTCGGGTAGTGTCGGAGCGGCAGGCATGCAGATGGCAGATTCACAGACATGACGGTTGGCGGCGAGATTTTTGTCTGAGTGAATCTGCGAAACAGCCATTTCACCCTGCAAAATTACCCTTGTAATCCCTGCATGCGGCAGCATCCTCACGCCCAACTTTTTTCACGTATGTCTCGTCCTCCTAATCGCGGTCCTTCACGTAGCGGCCCAAACCGTGGTCCCTCTCGCGGTGGTCCTCCTAAACGCAACGGTCCTCCGCCACCACGTTACATTCCACCGCCACGTCCGGTGGAGCCTGAGGATGAGGCCAAGCAGAAAGAAGAAGCCATCGAACTCGAAGGCACCATCGCTGCCGTGCTTGCTGGTACCATGTTCCGCGTGAAGCTGCGCAACGGCCACGAAGTGCTCGCGCACATCTCCGGCAAGATGCGCAAGAAATTCATCCGTCTCGTCATTGGCGATGCCGTGAAGCTCGAAATGTCGCCCTACGACAAGGACAAGGCGCGCATCGTTTACCGCATCGGCTGAGTTTCCTGCCACGCTTCGCGATCATGGCCGGAGATATTGTCTATTTCGACCTCGAAACCCGTCGTACAGCCAACGACGTGGGTGGATGGGGTAACAAGCACATGATGGGCATATCCGTGGCCTGCACGTTCAGCACCAAGCAGAACGAATACTCCATCTATACGCAAGATGAGGCCGCAGCGCTCATCAAGCAGCTCAAGACGGCTGATCTTGTCGTCGGATTCAACCACATCGGCTTCGACTACGAAGTGCTCAAGGGTCACGACATCATGTTTGATCCAGCCGACGTTCCGCACAGCCTCGACCTGCTGATTGATTTGGAAAAAGTCCTCGGCCATCGCATCAAACTCGACGCCGTGGCCGCCGCCACTCTCGGCATGGGAAAAACCGCCGACGGCCTTGATGCACTCAAGTGGTGGCAGCAAGGCGAAGTCGCCAAGATTGCCGAATACTGCTGCTACGACGTCAAAGTGACCAAGTGTGTCCACGAATACGGCATCGAGCATGGCCATGTGAAGTATCACGACCGCAATGGCCGGGAGCAGATCGCTAAAGTGGACTGGAAAGCATGACGCCGTTGTTTCGACTTCTGCTCCGTGCCGGGTGGGCACCGCTAACAGTGCTCGTGTTCCATCAGGCCATCATGGACACGCCGTATCGCCAGCAGCTCGACTTCGTGATACATTACAGTGGCGGCGTAGCCATCGCGTTCTTCGCGTGGCATGCGCTGGATTGTTTTGCGCCCTGGTTCGGCACACTGACCACTTTCGCCCGTTATCTCTTCACCTTCACGCTGGCCTGCACAGTCGGGCTGTTCTGGGAATTTGCGGAGCTGTTCTCAGATGTCGTGTATGGCTCGAACATTCAGCACAGCATTCGCGAAACCATGCGTGATCTCATCGCTGATGCCACCGGTGCACTTACGACGCTGGCGCTGATATTTCTGGTGCGCTGCTTTGTTAGGAATCAACCGCCCGCAAGCCAAGTTTGAAACGCGGCTTCCGCACGCTGCAGCATCTCGGCCTGATTGCGCCGGAGATCGCTGAATTGGTTCCATGCTGTCAAATCTTGCTTGGAGCCGGTGCCTTCGATCTCGGCAATGAATTCCGTCACCAACTCCAGCTTGTCGCCATGTTGCTCGCGCAGATGCGTTTTGCAGGCGACGCCCGTTTCATGCAGTCGATTTTTAGTTCCCAGTGCCATGTGCCCATATCATACAGCCAGGACAGGAAGTCACGCAATCTCAGCTGTTTTGCCAACGTTCTACGCACTGTATGACTACCACGCCTGACTTTCTCCATGTCTCCCGCCGCCAGTTCTTCCGGCAGTCGGGTCTTGGACTTGGCTCGGCAGCGCTGGGATCATTGCTAGCTCAGGATTTGCCTGCGGCAGAACTGGCCAGGCAGCCGCATTTTGCGCCAAAGGCGAAGCACATCATCTACCTGCACATGATCGGTGCGCCTTCGCAGCTCGATCTATTCGACTACAAGCCACTGTTGCAAAAGATGGACGGGCAAAATTGCCCAGAGGAGCTCACCAAGGGGAAACGCTTTGCCTTCATCGGCGGCGAGATGAAACTCGCGGGCACCGAGTTCAAATTCCAGCGCCACGGCCAGAGCGGCCTTGAATTGAGCGAGCTGCTGCCGCACCTAGGCACTGTGGCGGATGACATCTGCGTGGTGAAATCTCTGCACACGAACGAGATCAATCACGCCCCGGCACAGATGTTCCTGCACACCGGCTTCGGTCAGGGCGGACGCCCAAGTCTCGGAGCGTGGGTGACATATGGGCTCGGCGCAGAAAATCGCGATCTGCCGACCTATGTCGTGCTGCTGTCGGGTCCGCCTGGTGGTGCAGGATCCACGCTGTGGAGCACGGGCTTTCTGCCCAGCGTGTATCAGGGCATTCCATTTCGTGGCAGCGGCGAGCCGGTGTTGTTCCTCGGCAATCCGCCGGGACACAGCACCAAGGACCGCCGCCGTGTGCTCGATGCGGTGAAGGCGCTCAACGAACAGCAGCTCGGCATCGTCGGCGATCCCGAGATCGCCACGCGCATCAGCCAGTATGAAATGGCCTACCGCATGCAGACCAGCGTGCCGGAGCTGATGGACATCACGCAGGAAAACAAGGCCACGCTCGACATGTATGGTGCACAGCCGGGCAAAGCCTCGTTCGCGAACAACTGCCTGCTCGCCCGTCGCTTGATCGAACGCGGCACGCGCATGGTGCAGCTCTTTGATTCCGACTGGGATCATCACGGCGGCCTCAAACAACGCCTGACGGCCAAAGCAAAGGATGTGGACCAGCCGATGGCCGCTCTCGTGCGCGATTTGAAGCAGCGAGGCCTGCTGGATGAGACGCTCGTCATTTGGGGTGGTGAATTCGGCCGCACGCCGTTGCGTCAGGGCATCAACGCTGACGGCACCAAGACTTCAGCAGGCCGCGATCACCACAAGGATGCCTACACGATGTGGATGGCCGGTGGTGGCAGCAAACCGGGCATCAGCTACGGCAAAACCGATGACTTCGGCTTCAACATCGCCGAAAATCCTGTTCACACGCACGATCTGAACGCCACCGTGCTGAACCTGCTCGGCCTTGACCACGAACGCCTCACGTTCCGCTACCAAGGCCGCGATTTCCGCCTCACCGACGTGCATGGAGAGCTGGTGCCGGGGATCATGGCCTGATCCCCCACAAAAGAGGGTCAAAGGCACGAACTGCTGGCGCGAGTTGTGCGTGGCGGTATCGTACCGGCCTGTCATTCGACAGGCCCCTTTTTACCCCCTTTATTTTTCTCATGTGCGGAATCGTTGGATACATCGGCAATCGTCAGGCCAGCCCGATCCTTCTGGACGGGCTGCGTCGTCTGGAATATCGCGGCTATGACTCGGCGGGCATGGCGCTTAACGGCGGCGGCGAAGACCTCCGCATCGTGAAGCGTGCCGGTCGTATCGACAATCTCCGCATTGCCGTGACCGAGGCGAACCCGCTGGGCACGATGGGCATCTCGCACACCCGCTGGGCCACCCACGGCCCGGCCACAGATGTGAATGCGCACCCGCATCCAGATCAATCCGGCAAGCTGGTGCTGGTGCACAACGGCGTGATCGAGAACTATCAGACGCTGCGTGATCAACTCATCGCAAAGGGTCACACCTTCCTGTCGCAAACGGACACCGAAGTCCTCTCACATCTCGTTGGCACTTACTTTGATGAATCAAAGGAGAAGGATGGCACGCTGCGCCTCGTCAATGCGCTCAAAGCCGCTCTCGCCCGCGTGAAGGGCACCTACGGCATCGCCGTGATGCATGGCGATCTGCCCGGTGTGATCGTCGGTGCACGTCTCGGCAGCCCGCTAATCATCGGTCTCGGTGATCACGAGCATTTCCTGGCTAGCGATGTCTCTGCAGTCGTCGCCCACACGCGTGATGTGGTTTATCTCAACGACTACGACATCGTCACGATCACCAAGGATCGTTATGACGTGCAGTCGCACCAAGGCGTGCCGGCGGATGTGAAGGTCAGCCGGGTCGAATTTAACGCGGACGATGCCGAGAAGGGCGAATTCCCGCACTTCATGCTCAAAGAAATCTACGAGCAGCCGAATTCGCTCCGCAATGCCATGCGTGGCCGCCTTTCGCGCGATGAATGCACTGCCATTCTCGGTGGTCTGAACATGTCACCCAAAGAATTGGTGCAGATCGACCGCATCATCCTCGCAGGTTGCGGCACCGCCTATCATGCCGCGATGGTCGGCGAGTATCTCATCGAATCTCTCGCCCGCGTGCCAACGGAAGTCGAAATTGCCAGCGAGTTCCGCTACCGCAACGTTCCCACGAACCGTAATACCTTACAGTTCGTCATGAGCCAGAGCGGCGAGACCATCGACACACTCGCCGCCATGCGTGAAGGTCAGCGCAAAGGCATTCGCTGCCTCGGTATCGTCAACACCGTTGGCAGTACGATCGCTCGTGAGAGCGATGGCGGTGTTTATATCCACGCCGGACCCGAAATCGGTGTGGCGGCGACGAAGACCTTCACCTCGCAGGTCGCCATCCTCACGCTGCTCAGCCTTCTACTTGGCCGCATTCACCATCTCTCCAGCGTCGATGGTTTGGAGATGATCGACGAACTCGAAGCGCTGCCGGACAAGATCGTGCAAATCCTCAAGCAGGCCGACAAGATCAAGGCCATCGCCGAAAAACATGCGCACGCCGAAGGCATGCTGTTCATGGGCCGCCAGATGAACTACCCCGTCGCGCTCGAAGGCGCGCTGAAGATGAAGGAAATCAGCTACATCTACGCCAGCGGTCATCCCAGCGCGGAATTGAAGCACGGCGTCATTGCTTTGGTAAAACCGGACATGCCCTCTGTTTTCATCGCTCCTGGTGACGCTGTTTTCGACAAAAACGTCAGCAACATCGAGGAAGTCCTCGCCCGTAAAGGCCCCGTCATCGCCGTGACCACCGAAGGCCGCACCGAGCTGGAACGCCTTACCAAGGATGTGATCTACGTTCCTGACTGCCCGTCCTACCTCACGCCGATCCTCAACGTCATCCCGCTCCAACTTTTGTCCTACTACACAGCTGTGGCACGTGGCTGCGACGTGGATAAACCAAGAAATCTGGCGAAAAGCGTTACGGTGGAGTAAGTTAGCCCGTCTGGAAGTCCAGCCGCCCATCATGACAGCCATCCAGCCCCGTCTGAGCCACACGATCTGCATCGTTGCTCTTGGATTGTGCCTCGGGCAGGCCTTGGCCGATCCACCGGCCTCTGCTCCTCCCACATCTCCCGCGCCGGTTGCCAACGCCTCCGATCAAACTCCGGCAGATTTTCTCGACATGGTCGGCCAGCGCACGAAAGCACGCTGGCGTCTGCTGTTTCGTCCGCCGCCACCCACACCACCAACTGATCGTGGCCGCGCCGCCTTGATTCTTGGCAGCCTGCTTGCTGATAGTTTCCTCGTCTGGCAGGCAACCGATTCGCAGCAGTTCCGCAACAACAACCAAGATGTGCTCACCTACTGCCGCATGCTCGGCCTCGGTGAGAAACTCATGCCACGCCTCATGGCCCAGGGCAAAATGGCCGAAGACAGTGAGTGGAAAGATCTGCGTCATGAGATTGTCGATGGCCATCGAGAACTCGTGCGCATGCTGCGCGAGCAAAAGGACGATGACCTTGCCCTCATGATCGATCTCGGCCTGTGGTTGCGTGTGTTGGAGATCGTTTCCACCATCGTGACCGACACAGCCACCGAGGAGATCCGACCGCTGTGCATCGGCTCGCCCCTCATCCTGCAGGACCTGCGCGACGCCTTCAGCCGTCTCAGCATTTCGCAACGCGAAGAGACCTTCATCAAACGCATCGACATTGCAATGAATGAAATCACTACACTTTGGAAAGACGTTGATAAAGTCCCCCCAACACAGATCCAAGTCGCCAAGACCAACGAGATGCTCAAAGAGCTGATGCAGGCACTAATGGTCAAGTAAAACGCCGCAAGGTGCATTGGCAAGATGCGCCAATCACATGCAGCATGGGCGTCATGCCACCCCGCATCCTCATCATCGGCCAAGGCCTTGCTGGCACGGCGTTGGCGTGGCATTTGTGGGAACGTGACGTGACGTTCTTGATCGTTGATCGCAACGAATCACTCACCAGCTCCAAAGTGGCCGCCGGTTTGATCACGCCCATCACTGGCATGCGCCTCACCGTAAGTTGGCGCTACGACACGTTTTATCGCGAAGCGCTGCGCTTCTATCGTGCCTGCGGCAAACGACTGAAACAACGTTTCTTCTTCCCACGCGGCTATGTGCGCCTGCTCAAAAACGAGCAAGAGATCGCCAAATGGCACAAACGCCGCCGCGATCCCGACATGCAGCCGTTTCTGCATCGCCAAGCGCCGCAACTGAACGCCGACGTGATTCATCAACCCGACAACGGCTTCCAACAGCGCCATGCCGCGTGGCTCGACACGAACACCTATCTCGAATCCAGCCGCCACTTCTTCGAGTCCCTCGATTCATATACCTCTGCCGACGTGAACCTCGCAGAGGTGCATGACGATACCGATGGCATCGAATGGAACGGCCAGCGCTTCTCCCACGTCATCTGGGCACAAGGTTGGAGCGCCGAAAAGCATCCGCTCTTCCACTGGGTGCCGTTTCAATCCGCCCTTGGCACCATCCTCACCGTTGAAGCCGATCTCCAAGGCGAGAAGCGCATTCTTAATCGCGGCTGCTGGCTCCTGCCAAGAAACGACGGCACCCTGCGCGCCGGCTCCACCTACGAATGGCAGTTTGACAATCCCAACACGCCGTCCGCCGATCAAGTGCAGACGCTCGAAGCCACCTTGCGCAGCCTGCTCAAAGCGCCTTCAAACATCACCGCCCGTCAAACCGCCGTGCGTCCCATCATCAAGAACCGCCAAGCCCTCATGGGCACGCATCCCACGCACCCGCGTGTCGCCTTGCTCAACGGCCTCGGCTCCAAAGGCTCACTCCGTTCTCCCTGGCTCGCACGTCATCTCATCGAGCATCTGCTTGATGGTGCCCCACTTGATTTAGAACTCGATTTACAGGGCAACAAAGTATGACGCTTCACTCCCGCACGATCTCATCAGGCAGTTCATTGTGGTCGTCACGTTGCGGCGGGAAGTGCTGCGCCAAAACATTGCCGATCTGCTCGATCACGCGAATCAGCGCACCGGTGTAATCCTCTTTGCGAAATCCACCCGCAAGCTGCTCGGCCAGTTGGTTCCAAAAACCCTCCGCGCAATGTCGGTGCAGGCCCTCATCTCCCACAATGGCGAATTTCCGTGCATTCGGAGCAATGAATACGAGTGCGGCATTGCGTTGCGCGGTGCGCTGCATCTTCAGCTTCGCAAACGCAGCCCAGGCATCTGCCGTCGGGTCATCAACACCTCGGTTGGTGATGAACACTCTGACCTCGCCGCTAGAACGTGATTCCACCGCACGAATGGCCGCAAGCACCGCCTCGTCGCGGATATGAGAGATCATTTGTTCCGCGTTCATATCACCAACTCCCACTGGCGCCTCCACCGCCGGTGCTGCCACCACCTCCTGACCACGAGGAACCGCCGCCCCCGCCGCTTGACCATCCGCTGCTGCTACCAGAGCTCCAAGAAATGGTGTTCCACCAACGGTCGCCTGGAAGCTGGTAGCGCCGCTTCGCATCATAGACATAACCACGCTTCCGGGCCTGCAAGGCACTGAGAACAATCATGGCGATGATGAACAGCAGGAGACCGAGCATCAGCCATGCCTGAGTGCCGTTGAGCGAATGACGTCTGCCTTCCGCCAAAGTCTTTCCTGTGCCTCGGTACTCGCCCTTGGTCGCCTCGATCATCGCCGTCACAGCGAAGCTGGCGCCACCAGCATAATCTCCGGCGCGAAAGAAAGGCTTCATGCCCTCGATGATGCGGGAGCTCTCCGCATCCGTCAGCGTGGCCTCAAGACCATAGCCAGTCTGAATGCGCATCTTGCGGTCTTCGATGAAGATAAACAGCACCGCGCCATTGTCGCGATCAGCTCGACCCACGCCCCAGCTTTCAAACGTTCGCGTGCAATAGTCCTCAATGCTCGAATTCGTCTGCATGCGCGGGTACATGGCGACAAGCAGCTGGTTCGAGCTTTCACGCTCGTACTGCGCCAGGCGTTCATTCAAAGTGTCCGTCATGCCACGATCGACACGACCGGTGTAATCGTTGAAAAAACGTGGCGGCTTTGCCGGCATCGTCTCCGCGCCATGCGCCGCCGTGACGACGAACGCCAGGACAACAAGCATGCGCTGAATCATGGAGCGCCAAGGCATCATGGCTGAGTTTTGCCGTCACCGAATTTGAACTCGACCTTCGGCGGCTCCGCAGCCCCTTCTTTGGCTTTGAAATACGGGCGCTCTATAAAGCCGAGCAGTGCGGCATAAAACACGGCCGGCACGCTCTTGATCTTCGTGTTGTAGGCCTGCACCACTTCGTTGAAGCGACCTCGTTCGACGCTGATGCGGTTTTCAGACCCTTCGAGCTGGGCTTGAAGCGACTGAAAGCCCGCATTCGCCTTCAAGTCGGGGTATTTTTCCACGATGACCATCAGACGACCCAGCGCGCCACCAAGGCTGCCCTGCGCTTTTTCAAACTGCGCCAGTTGCTCCGCATTCTGCGGACCATTGGTAAATTGCACCTTGCCCACGGACGCACGGGCTTCCGTGATGTCGATGAGCGTGCTCTTTTCAAAGTTCGCCGCGCCTTCCACCGTCTTCACCAAATTTGGAATGAGGTCCGCGCGACGCTGATAAACGTTTTCCACCTGCGCCCACTGGGCCTCAACTCCTTGGTTGGATGAGACAAGGGCGTTGTAGCTGCCAACTGCCGCGAGCGCGAGCACAACGATGAATGCGGCGATGACACCGAGGACGATCAATAAGGTTTTCATGATGAGATGGAGTGTAGAGACCACACCCCGGCTGACGAAGACAATTATTCACCAAAATTGCATCCCACTCCTGCGTCGGCATGATCCGCACATGACCAACATGCCCTATCTCGCCAGCCCTAACGGCGGCCTACCATCGTCTGTGCTGTGGGCGCAGTTGATGTTGAAGGACCGTCTGCGACCCGGTGATGTCGTGGTCGATGCGACGATGGGAAACGGGCATGACACGCTGTTTTTGTCGCAGTGTGTGAGTCCGGGCGGGCATGTGTTTGCCTTTGATGTGCAAGCGGCCGCCTTGGTGGAAACAGCGAAAAGGGTTCCAGCCGAGATGACGACGATGATTCACTCCGGGCATGAGACGATGCGCTCGCATGTGCCAACGGAGCTGCACGGGAAGATCAGCGCGATCATGTTCAATCTAGGCTACCTACCCGGCACGGACAAAGTGCTCATCACCCGCACTGAGACGACGATGATCGCCTTGCAAGAGGCGCTGGATCTCTTGAAGCCTGGCGGACTGCTCACCATTGGAGTGTATCCAGGACATGAAGGCGGGGCTGAGGAAGGGCGGAGCATTGGTGAATGGTCGGCAATGCTCGATTCGCGTCGTTTTGAGGTGCAGCACCTGCGGCCCATCAATCGTGCAGCGGCACCACCCGAGCTGTGGGTGGTGTGGAAACGTGGTTGAATGCCGCAGCACTTGCGCAGCGGCGCATCAGAGCCTAGCTCAGAGTTGTTCCATGCTTGATTACCTCAGCATTCTCTCCGTGGCCGTGCCCGTGTATCTCACGATGGGCGCGGGCGCACTGGCGCGTCGGACGGGGCTGCTCAAACACGAGGCGGACACCAGTTTGATGAAGTTGTCCGTGATGATGCTGACGCCGGCGCTGATCATCGAGCGCGTGGTGGGCAATCCGGCGGTAATGAAGCTCGCACCGGTGCTGATTGCGGCCGGTTTGGGCTACATGCTGGTCGTGATCGGCATCGCTTTAACTTATTTCGTCGCCCCACTCATCGGTTTGAAGAAAGGCGAGGGCCGCCGCACCTTCAGCGTGGCCTGCGGGCTGCAAAACTACGGTTTCGTGGCCATTCCACTCGTCACTGCGCTGTTTCCTGACAAAGGCACGCTTGGCGTGCTCTTCACGTTCACACTTGGAGTCGAACTGGCTTGCTGGACAGCGGGGGTGGGCCTGCTGACAGGTTTGGACAAAGCTCCATGGCGTCTCGCACTCAACGCACCAGTGCTCACAATTATCGTTTCGTTGCTACTGAACTTCACCGGCCTCCACATTTACGTGCCGCTGGTTGCGCACAACACCTTCACGATGCTCGGTGCCTGCGCCGTGCCGCTGGCGGTGCTGCTCATCGGCGCTTCGATTGCGGATCTCTGGGGGCAGGCGTCGATACGCTGGAATGTGGCCATCTTTAGCCCCGTGCTGCGGCTGGGCATCATCCCCATCGCTTTTCTTGCGACCGCTTATTTCCTGCCGATCACCCCGGAATTAAAACGCGTGATCGTCGTGCAGGCAGCGATGCCTTCTGCCGTGTTTAACATCATGATCGCCCGCCTTTACGGAGGTCATGCACCGACGGCGGTGCAGGTCGTGATCGCCACCACGCTGGTAAGCTGCATCACCACGCCATTGGTTATCGCATGGGGTCTCAAACTGGTCGGCGTATGAACCTTCCCTGGTATCTGCTGCTGCCGCTCGTCGCCGCCATCGGTTACGCGATTGCTTCCTTGCTGCTAAAAAAAGCGCTCACTGAAGGAGCGCATCCAATGGCTTGCTTCCATATCAACAACTGGGCCTCCTCTCTCGTCTTTCTGCCGCTTGCGCTGTTTGAAACGCAAAACGTCGCCTGGCAACTGTGGCTTATCCCCGTCGGGCTGGGTGTGCTCTTTTTCACGGGAGGTTGGTTCACCTTCGTCGCGATGCAGCGTGGCGACGTGTCACTCGTCACACCGGTCTTAGGATCCAAAGTCGTATTCGTCGCCCTCAGTGCGAGTCTTCTCATCGCTGGCAGCATGAAACCGCTGATGTGGGTCGCGGCGATCATCACCACGGCGGGAATCTTCCTGATGAGTGCGACTGATTTCAAAACACCGAAAGGTGCACGCCTAGCTGGTCCGGTCGTCATGGCACTGATCAGTGCTGCGTTTTTTGCTCTTGCCGATGTGCTGTTGCAGCGCTGGGCTCCTGCCTTTGGTGCGAAGACTTTTCTTGCAATCATGTCCGCGACCACAGGAGTTCTTTCACTCTTTGCCATGACGCTGCTGCCCAAACGTCCGCCAATGCCATGGAATCGAGCCACGCAGTGGTCACTCGGCGGGAGTGCGCTGATCGCGGCGCAGTCGATGCTCATGGGCATCTCGCTCGCGTTCTTCAACGACGCTATCGGTGTCAACGTGGTCTATGCCACACGCGGAATGTGGAGCCTCGCTGTCGTCGCGTTACTCGGTCCTCTTTTAGGTAATCGCGAACGCCACGAATCCGGCCGCGCCTATGGCATCCGAATCATCGCCGCAATGCTTTTGATGGCGGGCGTAGTTTGCGCAGTGATTTCCCGCATGCAGGAATAGATTGATCAAAGCAGCTGCAATGACGTCAAACCGTGACCTGTTCAATCCTATGAAAACCTCCCTGCGACTGCTGTCTCTCTTACTTGGTGCGCTTTCGATGTCGCATGCCGAAGTCACGACAAAATCCAAATCTAAGGCAGAGGATGAACCCAAAGCGGCGACCCCACCTCCCGCCGCAGTCTCCACCGTCAGCATCGAGGATATCAGTAGTTTTGAACATTATCCAAAGCAGATTCAGAGCATGGTGCAAAGCGCACTGGCGCTCACGCGGTTGGAGCTGTCTTATCAATATGGCTCACACGAGCCAAGCAAAGGCGGCATGGACTGCTCCGGCACCGTGTTTCATGTGTTGGAGTTTCAAGGCCTGAAGGGCGTGCCGCGCCAGTCGGACGAAATGTGCAATTGGGTGGAGAAAAAATCGCAGCTCCACCTCACGCCCACTGCCACCGCCTTCGATCACACCGAGTTCGCTGATTTACAGCCTGGCGACCTTCTGTTCTGGACGAATACGACCGAAACCAAGCGCAAGCTGCCAGTCACGCATGTGATGATCTACCTCGGTAAACTCAAAAAATCCGGCAAACGCATCGTCTTCGGTGCCAGCGATGGACGCGCCTTCGAAGGTCATCGCCGCAGCGGTGTGAGTGTCTTTGATTTTAGTCTGCCAAAAGCCGACAGCCCGACACGCTTCTGCGGCTATGGCACAGCCCCAGGCCTTTTGCCTGCTCCTCCTACGCCTACGCCTCCCGCACCAGTGGTGATCGTTGCCGCAAAGGAGGAAGTGCGCAAAGCCGTGGCCATTGTCACTGAGGCTATGCCCGAGGCTAAACCCGAGCCCAAGAAAGCCGCCACGGCGGAAGCAAAGCCCAAAGCCCCAATCGTTGTGAAGCCTAAATCCGCGACGCCCAAGAAGCCGATAGCCGTCGCGACGAAGAAGAAAACTCCGTCACCACCACCAAAGAGTCCGGTAGAGAAGACCATCGACCGTGCAGTCGATTCCGTGAGGCGTTTCTTCCGCTAGCGCAGCCACTCATCACGATGCCGCGCTACAAAATCATCGTCGTGGAGATGCGAATACGCGCGATAGACGCGGTCAATCTCCGCTAGCTGACCTGGGCTCATCGTTTCGTTCTCATCAAGGCACCAGAGGCCTTCAAGCAAGCCCTGGCGGCGCAGCACTTCATGCAGACCGGCGATGCACCCGCTAAAGCCATTCGCGGCATCGAAGAAGGCGGCGTTGCAGTCCGTCACTTCGACGCCGAGACGCAGCAACTCCGGCGTGGCATCAGTATTGCGGCAGCGCTCCAGCAACTCAACCGCACGAAGCGTCCACACCGACCAGTGGCCGAGTAATCCACCAACGATGCGGCGTTCCTTCCCGCCGAAACAAAATGGCGTCACAAAATCGGCCACAATGTTGTCATCGTTGCCAGTATAGAGCGCGATGTCATCACGTCCGGTCTCAGTCACGGCTCGAACGACATCAAGCGTCTGGTAGCGATTGAACGGCGCGATTTTGATGGCGACTACGCTGTCAATTTCCGCAAACCGCCGCCAGAATGACTGCCGCAACACACGACCGCCGACGCTGGGTTGAAGATAAAAGCCGATGACCGGAATGATTTCGGCCACAGCCCGGCAATGATCGATCAATTCGTCTTCTGAACCTTCACGCAGCGCTACCAGGCTTAACAAACCGGCGTGATAGCCGAGTTCATTGAGCAAACCGGCTTCGGTGACAGCCTGTTTCGTCACTCCGCAAACTCCTCCGATCCGAACGAGCGGTTTCGCAGCGTGATCCAACTCTTCCTTCGCTAATTCGAGCACTGGACGAAACAAACCAACTTGCGGATCACGAATCGCAAACTGCGTAGTGTGAACGCCAACAGCGAGACCACCGACACCAGCGGCGATGTAATAGCGAGATAACGCCCGCTGTCGCAGTTCATCAAGACGGCGCTGTGCATTGAGCGCAAGCGGGTGCGCGGGAATGGCAATGCCGCGTTGCAGTTGTGGACGAAAGTCGAAGTTGTTCATGCGTCGTTGCTTAGCAACATGGCGTCGAAACCTTTCAAATCACCTTTTATGCTGCGCCATCTTCTGCTTCTTCTCTCTGTCGTCACTCTCCAGGCTGCGGACGAGTTTCCGCTCGTTCCAGCGCAGGAATGCCATCCACGGAACGGGCTGCCTAATTTCCTCGCAAAGGCAAACACACCCGGCGCAGGGATCAAAATCGGCTATCTCGGCGGCTCGATCACGGCGCAGAATGGCTGGAGGCCAAAGACGCTGGCACATTTTCAAAAAGCGTATCCACAGGCCAAGTTCAGCGAGATCAACGCGGCCATCGGCGGTACGGGATCGGACTTGGGCGTGTTTCGGTTGAAGCAGGATGTGCTGGTTCAAAAGCCGGATCTCATGTTCGTCGAATTCGCGGTGAATGACGGCGGCGCATCTCCAGAACAGATTTTCCGCTGCATGGAGGGCATCGTGCGGCAGACATGGAAGACGCTTCCGGACTGCGACATCTGCTTTGTCTATACGCTGACCGAGGCGCTGGCTCCGGCGATGCTGGAAGGCAAATTCCAACGCTCAGCGAGCGCGATGGAGAAGATCGCCGATCACTACGGCATTCCGACGATTCACATGGCGATGGAAGTCGCGAAGCTGGCGAAGGAAGGAAAACTCGTGTGGAAGGCAAAGCTGCCGAAGACCGACGAGGAAAAGCAGGCTCTCAAAGGGAAATTTGTCTTTGCACCTGACAGCGTGCATCCGCATGTGGAGACGGGACACGAGTTGTATCTGGAGGCGATTGTCCGCTCGCTGGAACCGATCAAAACTGCTTCGAAAGCACCTGCCGCGCATGTTATGAATCCGCCTTTCATCGCCACAAACTACGAACAGGCCAAGCTGCTGCCGATCACAGCGGCAAAACTTTCGAAGGGCTTCAGCTTGCTGGACCCGAAGACAGATGAGTTTGGTAAACGCTGGGCGAATCGCATGACAACGCTGCACAAAGGTTCGCAACCCGGCGAAACAATCACCTTCAAATTTAAAGGCACCCGCTGCTCGATCTACGACATCATCGGACCTGACTGCGGTCAGGTAAGTGTGACACTCGATGATCAGCCGACGAAAGTCGTGCCGCGTTTCGATGCTTACTGCACCTATCACCGCCTAGCGACGCTCTTGATCGGAACTGATCTTGAGGATAACGCGCACAGCGTGAAGATCGTGATTCATCCTGAACAACCCGACAAGGCAACGATCCTAGCAAAGAACGGCAACAAGATCGACAAACCCGAACGCTTCAATGGCACGGCATTTTATCCCGGTGCGATTCTGTTGGTGGGTGAACTCTTGCATTAAGCGTCTTCAAGCTCGTCTCGAGCAAGCTGATCTCCCCAGAGTGTCGCAACGAGCAGGCTGGTTAGTGCGATGAGCGCAAGTCCATTGAGAACGTGGAAGTTCGTGACCCAGAAGCTTTTGCCAGTGAGGATGACGAAGATGCCGAGGGCGACCTGAAGCGTGGGCATGAACATGAGCAGCCTCGGAACGATTCGCATTTGCGGCAGCGTCGCAAGCCAACCACGCGCACGCACAGCAACGAACAAAATGAGGAGGGCGACGGTGAAACCCCAGTATTTGTGGGCAAAGAGCAGAAACACATCGGGTGGCGATAGCGGCGGCACCCATTGGCCTTTGGTGGTCAAAATATCGCTGGCAGCGAGGTGAGTGCGCTGTGTGTGACGCAAGGTGGCACCAAGCACGAGCTGGCCGAAGACGCAGACGAACAGCGCAAGCGTCCAGAAGCGTGCCTTGGCAGCTTCTTTGACGCTGAGAACGAGCCGCCCTTCGGTCCAAGTGCGTGAAGAGGCAAAAGCGATGAAGACCAACAGGCAATAGAAAAGCTGGCCAAGTGTGCCATGGGTGATGCCAAGCGGATCGGACATTTTGAGTACGCGCAGTCCACCGAGTGATGCTTGGAACACGACGAGCAACAGAGCGAGCGTGGTCAGCCCACGCAGCAATGGCCAGCGCTGGCTGTACCATTTCAAGATGAGCCAGGCAAACCCGAGAAGTGCGATGAATGCTGCAGTCCAGAGTGATCCCAAGTAGATCAGCACTAAGAAGCCGAAGGAACAGAGAATAATGCCCACGCCCTCGACCAAACCGGGTTTGAATTTGGCAAACTGCCAGTAGTACATGCCTAAGACGAGGAAACCGATGGTCGTGGCGATCCAGCGATGGCCGTGTTCAAGCAAAAGGGCAGGAACCTTATACCAGCCTTCGGGATTGATCTTACCATAGCACAGTGGCCAATCAGGCACCGCAAGACCCACATCCTCCGTGGTCACCGCAGCTCCCCACCACACGAGCACGATGCCAACAGCAAGCGTGAAGAGTGCGAAGTAGTGAAAAGCACGTGAGGGCATGTCGATCAAATAGAGAACGTCTGGAAAAAGAAGAAGGGCAAAATAATGAAGTCATTATTTTGCCCTTGGATTCTGCCATCCTGATGGATGGAAATTAGTGTGCGGCAGGCTTGGGAGCAGCAGCGGCGGCATCCGTGATCTTCTTGAGCGCGGTGGCGGACTGTTCTTTCGCCCAATCATCGTATTCTTTGCCTTCGACGACTTCGAGGTTGGCCTTCATCTGAGCGTGGCCCGGTCCGCAGAGCTGACCGCAGATGATGTCCCAAGTGCCGGTCTTGGTCGGCTTAAACCACATGTGGCTCTTCACACCAGGCGTAGCGTCCTGTGCAGCGCGCATCGGAACGAGGGCAAGATTGTGGATCACGTCCTTGGTGGCGACATCGACGATGACGGGGCGACCGACGGGCAGCTTCAACGTGCCGGGATTGACGAAGTCGTCTTTGCCATTGGGATCATGCAGATCTTTACCGGTGGTGTTGGTGGCACCATCGACGTAGTTGAGGTGCCAAGTGCTAAGCATCATGTCAGCGCCCGGATACTGGAAGTTCCAGAGGAATTTTTCGCCCAACGCACGCAGTCGGATGGTGTCGGGGGAGGTGGGATACTCATCAGCCTGACGTGCCCAAAGCGGGAAAGCGAAACCAAGGAGCAGGATGGCTTCGACAATGACAACGCCGATTTCGATGTGGGTCGTGGCATGGCCACGGAAACCATGGTAGTCGGCGCGCTTGGTCTTGGTATTTCGGAAGCGCCAGAAGGCGATGATCAGATAGGTGCTCCAGCCGATGAAGAGGGCGAGCATGAACCAGTGGACGAAGCCCAGCATGTGATCGACGAGGCCGCCGTGCTCGGAAGCGTTCGGGGTTTGACCCATGAAGACGTTGATTGAATCGGGTTTCATAAAAGAAGGGGAAAGCTAGGCGGGGGAAATCGAGGAGGTCGCGAATTTGCGCTGACGGCGCACCATGGAGACGACGATGCCGGCGGCACAGACGAACATGAAGGCAAGCACGCCGAGCATGAAGAGGATGGCAAAACCCTGCGCCTGACCGACGAGACTGCCTTTGTCAGCCATGCAGGTGGCGCAAGCGAGGAAGGAGGATGGAAGCGCGGGAAACATGATCAGACGATGATGGTGCGCATTTTTTTGACCATATACCAGACCCCGTAGGCCAGCATGGCCAGACAGAGCAGACCTGCGTAGTTTTTGAGGCCAATAGCTCCGGCGCGTGCGGCATCCTCAGGCATGAAGTGCAGCCACAGCCAGAACCCGGCATCGCCCAAGATGGCGAAAGCGAGAAAGACGAGGTGGAAGTACTTGAGGGACATGAGCGGCGGCGCGTGCGGCTATTCGTTGTGGAGATACATGCCTTCAAACTCCAGCGGATCGCCGTGGGAGAAGACGAAGAGCAGGAACAAGGCGAGAACGAAGACGACCGTGAAGGCGAGCACCTTGTAGATGAGCGGGCGCTCGTGGCTAAGATGCATGAAGATCAACGCCACCAGCGCGGCCTTGATGGTGGCCAGGATCATGCCGACGATGATGTTCAGGCTGTGAGTGGGCAACTCGACATAAGAGAGGCCCACGGTGAGGCCGCTAAACAAGATCAGCAGGGCACCAATGATGAAGTACCATTTGATCGATTTCTGGATTGCTTCGACGTTGTCAGCCATGGCGGTGAAAAAGGTGAGGGATTACAGGAGGTAAAGGAGCGGGAAGAGGAAAATCCAGACAAGGTCAACAAAGTGCCAGAAGAGACCACCGACTTCGACACGGTTGGCGAGATGCTCGGGGTCGTGCTTGAGGCGCTTGTTGTCGAATACGAGGAAATACGCCAGCACGAGAGCACCGATGACAACGTGCGCGCCGTGCAGGCCGGTAAGCGTGAAGTAGATGGCGTAGTAGGTGTTCAGCTTCGGTGTGAAGTTGGAGAAGAAGGTGATGTCTTTCTTTTCCAAGATGACCGTGGGGTGATGCGCTTCGCCATGCTCAGCACCATGTGGTGTAGGTGAGTGAGCTTCGGCGCCGTGCTTGGCGCCTTCACCATGAGCAGCACCTTCCGCAGGTGGTGTGGCGGAATGGAGCTTGAAGTAGAGAGACTCTTTCTGAAGCGTAGCGGACCGAGCTTTGTCGCGCGTTGGATAGTTCTTTTCAAACTCGGCGAGATGGTGCTCGCGATTGGCGACGAAGGCCTTCTGCCAGTCGGGGAGATAACGATGATCGAAGGCAAGGGAGTTGTCCGGCTGTGCGACGCCACGAGCATCAATGCCATCGACTTCGAGGGTCATCTTATCGTCGATGAGCTTGCCGGTGGCAGTGGTGCCATCACGGAAAGTGATGCTTGTGTCAGTGTAACCGAAGATCTCGGAAGGCTTCGCGGCGAATTTGAGCGGAGCAGTGGCAGTCAGCTTAAAAGTGCCTGCGCTTTTCTTTTCAGCCTCGGCTTTCTTGAGCGCTGCGGCGCTAAGTTCAGCGAATGTGGCCTTGTCGAGTGTAACTTCCTTGCCGTCCTCGGTTTTGAATTTGGGTGCGGTACTTTCTTCGATATAAGGTAGCACATAGCCAACGGGATCGGCTGTGACGGCGCTGTTTTTGACCGGAATCGTGATCGCAAACTCGGTCACGTCACCAAACTTCACCTGATAGCCATGTGGAAGATGCCCGGTGAGGAAGGTGCCGTCGGAAAGCTTCACGGCGTAGTGAGCGAACTTGGCTTTGTACTCCAAGGTCTTGTTGAACATGAAGACACCGGCGCAGAGCACGGTGATGGCCATGTTGATACGATACCAGCCGAACTTGCGCAGCTTCAGCATGGCCCAAGCCATGACCACCGTGACGGAGGAGGCGATGAGCACGACCGTGTTGATGAAGCCGAGCGTGACATCGAGGTCATGCACGGGCCATGGATAATCGGCACCAACGCGGAGGAAGATGTAGGCGGAGAACAGGCCGCCGAAGAGCATGACTTCAGAAGCGAGGAAGAGCCAGACGCCGATCTTGGCGTTGTAAAGGCCGGTGTCAGGCCGGGCGTGAACGGTATAAGGGATGTCCATTGAAGTAGTCGCGGTGCGCGGTTTTCAGTTCGCGGTTAGTGGTGGGCCAGCACTTTTTCAGCAGGAACGGGGACGGGCTTGCCGGGTTCGGATTCCCACTGCGGGTAGAAGTCGGTGTTGTGGCCGGGAACACTGTATTCGTAAGGGCCACGATGCGCGACGGGGTCAAAGAGGAAGTTGCCATGCGGCGGCGGCGTTGGCGTGGCCCATTCCAGCGTGGTAGCATCCCATGGGTTGTCGCTTTCAATCTTCTTGCCGCCTTTGATGCTGAACCAGAAGTTAAAGATGAAGGGCACCTGGCCGAGGGCGAGAATGAACGCGCCGATGGACATGACGACGTTCAGGTTAAGCATGTTGTCCGGGATGTTGAAACCGAAGAAAGCACCGATCTTGTGGGTCAACGTCGTCGTCCAGTGGGAGAAACCAGAGGTGTTCTCAAAGTACTTGCCGCCGTCATACCAGCGACGGTGGAAGCCGGCCATGCCTTGAACCAGCATCGGAGCAAACACGAGATTCATGCCGATGAGGGATGGCCAGAAGTGCCATTTACCGAGCCGGTCGTTCATGAAGCGGCCCGTGACTTTCGGGAACCAGTGATAGATGCCAGCAAAGAGACCGAAGATGGTGCCGGGAGCGACAACGTAGTGGAAGTGACCTATCACGTAGTAAGTATCGTGCAACGCAAGGTCGATGAAGGTGAACGCCAGCGGTAGGCCAGTGAGACCGCCGATGCCGAACATGGGCAGGAAGGCGCAGGCAAAAAGCATCTGCGTGTTGAAGCGAATGGAGCCACCCCACAGCGAGATCATCAAACATGTCAGCAGAATCACTGATGGCACGGAGATGAGCACGGTCGTGATCTGGAAGTAGGTGGACATCATCGTGCCCATGCCGGTGAGGTACATGTGATGCGCCCAGACTAGGAAGCTCAGGAAGCCGAGCGTGAGCACTGAATAGACCATCGATTTGTAGCCCCACAGCGGACGACGTGTGTTGCACGGAATGACTTCGGTGAGAATGCCAAACGCTGGAAGGATGAGCACGTACACTTCAGGATGAGCTAGGAACCAGAACAAATGCTGGTAGAGCAGCGGGTTGCCACCACCGGAGATATCGAGGTGTTTGCCACCTTCCATCAAACCGGTCGGCAGATAGAATGAGGAACCGAACACGCGGTCGGAAAGCTGCAGGATGGCAGCGACTTCGAGCGGCGGGAAAGCCAGCAGAAGAAGGAAGCCGATCACAAACATCGCCCAGGTGAAGAACGGCATCTTCATGAAGCCCATGCCCTTGGTGCGTAGATTGATGACAGTGGCGATGAAGTTAACGGAGCCGAGCAGCGAGGCAGAGATGTTAAACACCATCCCTGTGAGCCACCAAGTATGGCCGTGCTGCCACACGTTGGTCACACCGATGTTAGCGGTCGATGCCAGCGGAGAATACATCGTCCAACCCGTCTGCACCGGGCCGGTGCCGACGAAGAAGCTGTAAACCATGATGACGCAGCTGATGAAGAAGAACCAGTAGCTCAACATGTTCAGGCGTGGGAACGCCATGTCGATGGTGCCGATCTGGAGCGGCATGACGAAGTTACCGAAGGCGGCGAATCCCAGCGGCACGATGCCGAAGAACACCATAATCGTGCCGTGCATGGCACCGAGCATGTTGTACAGCTCGCCGTTCAGCGAGCCGTCGGCATTCAGCCAGCGGCCGAACATTTCCTCAAACACCCAACTGATGCCGGGAATCGCACGAATTGCCTCCACCGCCGGCACTGGCACACCTGGATAGGCAATGCTCCAGCGCATGAGCAGCATCAGGAAGAAGCCGAATAGCAAGAAAATCAGGCCGCTGAGGCCATACTGGATGCCGATGATCTTGTGATCGGTGGACCAGATGTATTTCCGCAAAAAGCTCGGCTCGTGGTGATCGTGCGCGGCATCATGCGCGTGATCGTGATCGTGGGGGATGGCGGCGGCACTCATGGGAGATTCAAAGTTTCAGGTTCAAAGTTGAAAAGCTTGTGCGAAGTCGAAGTCGAAATCGGCGGTGGCTTTGCCATTACGCACGGTGACGGTTTGAGATACGCTCTTCGGAAATTGTGGGTGCCAAACTTCGACAACATAATCACCGTCAGCGAGCGCACGGTTGATAACAAAACGACCATCAGCGGCGGAAACGGCGGCATGAACGCCTTCGTGAACAAAGACCCATGCGCTCATCCACCGATGCACATCGCATTCGAGGCGGTAGATGCCGGCAGTATTAAAAACTTTCGTGTTCTCATCTCCACGCGAGGGCTGACCGAGGTTGTCAATGTTCTCGCGTGTTTCACCCGTGTGCCGAGCGATGCGGATGTTGTGAAAGGTGAGATCGCTGTTGTGAAAGCGAACGTTTTGGCCGGGCTGGATAGCAATCGTATGCGGCACAAACTCGCAGTTTGTTTGATCAATGAGCGGAGCCGTCGCTGGCAGGTTGCTGGCACGAAGGCTGCCACGCACAGTGATCACGGCATCGGCCAGAGCACCATCGGCGGCAACACGCCAAGTTGGATCAATGATGTCGCCATGCCCAGTGCAGAAGGGATTGCCACCGACGTCCACGGCCTTGCGCAGTTTGGCAGCATCAGCACCTTTGAGTGTCACTTTGCCGGTGATGCTGGGTGTTGCGTCGATTTGAGCGGCCGGTGTCAGCGTGACCGCTGTTGTCTCGGGCATTTTGCCACAACTCACGTTCGCGATCAGCATGACGGCTCCGAAGGCAACCCAAGGTGCCTGGCGGGAGACGGTTTGCTTTACACGGATCATCGGGGTTTCGAAATTTACTTGGCTGCGGGTGCGGCAGCAGCGGCAGGCGCGGCGGTGGCACCAGGTCCGGCTGGGATCTCCCCAGGGACGTTTTTATCGGCGAAAGGTTTCAAATCAGCCTCGGTCCACTGGGTGGCGCGTTTTTCCTCGTCGCGGACTTTTTGCACCATCTCCTTGGTGATCATGGTGGCTTCATTGCCCCATGAGTTGCGTACATAAGTAAGCACATTGGCAAGATCCTGAGAGGACATCGCCGCGCCGAAGGGTTGCATGCCACCAGGTGTGTTGTATCCCTGGCCTTTGACGGAGATTGCACCCACCAAGCCATGCTGCGTAATACGAATCAGACGCTCGGTGCCACCAGATACCCACTCAGATCCAGCAAGAGGCGGAAACTGCCCAGGAAGGCCGCCACCGTTGCCTTGATGGCAACCACCGCAGACGGCATAGCCGCTGGCGCCTTTTTTCATGGCGAGTGCGAAGGGATCAAGTGCCGCGCCTGCGCCACTACCACCTGGGCGGGGATCGCCACCACCATTGATGACCGTGAAAGGATTGCTGACATCGAAGCTCCATCCACCGGTCATCGGGCCAAGCTGGCCGCCGGCGATGATGGCAACGAGCATGAGTAAAAACATCGCCCACAACGGCGCTGGCTGGCTTTCGGGCGCGAGATCGGCCTTCTCGCGCTTCACGGCGGAGTGGAGGCGATCAAGATCGGTGCTGTCGGGATGGGCGGAGGCGCTCATGGGCAATGCGGAGGGCTACTTTTTGGCAGGAGCAGCGGCGACGGCTGCTGACTGTCCGGGAATGGGATAATCCTTTTTCAGAGATTGGAGATATTGAACAAGCTGCTTCGCTTCAAGCGTCGGGACGACTTCATAGCCTGCGGCGACGGCAAATTTCTTCGGCAACTTCAAGGCATCAGTCGAGACGGGCCCTTGAATCTTCTGCACTTTGAAGAGCTGTGTGTAGGCCGGCATCGTGCTCCAGTCATGCACGCTGCGTGGTGAGTAGAGGTGCTGATAAAGCGAGGCTTCATCCGGTGCACGCCAGCCATAGTTGGCGAGGTCAGGACCCACACGTTGCACGCCGAGCAAGGCGTATTTTTCGCTGAGATAGTCACGCAGCACGTTGGGACGCACGGGAGCAGTGGGGCGGCCTTCCTGGTCCTGGCCCCAGCCTTTGTACCAACCGTCGAGGCCGAGCTGCTGCGGGCGGATCATCTGCGTATGGCACTGATTGCATCCTTCACGGACGTAAACGAGTTGGCCTTGGGCGTTGATGGGAGCGGGAGGATAGATGCCCTCCACACCGTCTTTGTCCTTGTCATAAGCGACAGGCGTGATCTGCTGGTACTGCATCGCCGGCAGTACAATGAGGCACAGCCAAGGCAGCCCGAAGGCGGCGGTGAGACCAAGAATGAAGGTGCGGAAGTTCGTCATGCGTGTGCTCCGTTGGGAAGGGCGGTTTCATCATGGTCGTGATGCAGCAGGGTAGGCGCCGAACTGCGGCGACCCAGACCAAGCACCATGAGCAAGAGATGGATTAGGAACATGAGGTTCGAGAAGCTGATGAGCGCCCAAGCCACTGCGCGCGAGACAACGTAGGCGCGGGAGTTGACGACGTGATTCATGAAGGTCTGATCCCAGTGCTCAGGATCGTTCAAATCAGCGCCCTGCTGCCAGCCTGCGACGAGACTCATGATGACGATGGTGCCGACGCCATAGACGGAGAACCAGAAGTGGTTGCGAATGAGGCGAACGCTGAGCCATTCACAGCCAGAGAGACGCGGGACGATGTAGTAGATGGCACCGAACACGCACATGCTGAAGAAGCCGTACACGCTGACCATCTGGAAGGCATACCAAGACTGCGTGAACTGCAGGCTGGCCCCGGTCCAGAACGCGGAGTTTAAGGCAAGAACCACACCGGAGACCGGATAGAAGAGCGCTCCGAAGAAAACGAATCGCAGCGTGGGGCTGGAGGCAGCGGCGCTGTGCTTGCCAAGCGTGGTGAGGTGATGATTCAGGCCGACAAGACCCACTGGAATGAGCAGCAGCACGCCAGTGGCAGCGCCAATGGAAGTCATCCAAGCAGGCAGCGGACCGCCCATGTATTTTTGCATACCGGTCCAGCCACCTAGAATGGCGAGCGTCCAGAAACCAGCAGAAGCGAGCTGCGCGGAGGCGATGGGCTGGCCAGTGATCTTCGGAATGAAGTAGTAGGCAGCTCCGACACCGACGGGAACAAAGAACAGCATGATCACACCGTGGATGTACCATGCATCAATACCGGCACCGAGCGCACCGAGGCCCGGCAGGCAATGCAGCGCGACATTGGCCGTGATGAAGATCCATGGGAACCAGAAGCAGGCACCAAGAATGTACCAAGTGCTGACCATGAAGCCCTCGGGACGGAAAGCGCGGCCAAACATACGCACAATCGGCCACGCATAGCAGAGGAAGCAGCCCAACAGGATGGGCCACACGAACTTGGGCATCTCCAGCCACTCGATGGAGGTGCTCTTGCCCATCAAAACGGCCAGAATGCCAAAGGTGATGGTGATGTTCCAAAAGATCGCGGCCACGAGCAGCAGGCTCTTGCCAGACTTCAGTTCCTGGCCGGAACGTCGCGCCATGATCCACAGCATGACACCAAGTGCGGCTTGCACACCCCAGCCATAGACAAGCGCGTTGATGTGCGCGGGTTGCAGGCGGCCATAGCTGATGTACTGGCAGTTGCCGAGGAATTCAGGCTCCACCAGTTTGATCGCGGCGAGAACGCCGAGGATCGTGGACAGCATGAGCCAGAAGGCACCGTTGGTGAACAAGAACAGCACGGGGACTTTCACCGACTTGTCGATCGCCGCGCGGCGAAGGTTGTCGGCCTGAAGGTCCGTGTCAGAGGTGGAAGGAGTGGTCTGCATGACTTACTTGGGCGGAGCGGGTGCGGCAGGGGCCGGTGCAGGTGCTGCGGGAGCAGCAGGGGCGGTGGAAGCGGGAGCTGGCGGTGCGGCAGGAGGCATCGCGGCAGCGGCCTGCTTGAGCTGCGTTGGTGAGCCGGGGACGACTTGCGTGCTGACTGTGGGCTTTTTGGCAGCGAGTCCGGTGAGTGTCTTTTCAAACACGGCTTTCTTCTTGGCGGCGTCGCTGAAACCGATCTTCGCAATGTTTTCAGTCTGCGCCTTGAGGATTTCAGCGGTGTTGGCGGTGCGTTCATCAGCGCGTGGGTCAAAGCCCAGCTTCGAGGCGCTCATGGCCTGGATAACGATGAACAGCACGGCGAAGCCAGCGAAGGCTCCGAGCACCCACAGAAAGGTGGCTCCGGCTTTGGGGGATGGATCAGACTGCGACATGGAAAAATCGGGGGATCAGTTGACGACGTTCACGGATTCGATGAGGCGCGGGTCACGCCATGGATACAGGCTGTAGTTGGCAAGACCGCGCAGGTAAAGGAAGCCCATGGTGCCGAAAACGGCGGCCAGTGCGGCGAGATCCTGCACCCAGGCGCCTGGAACCCACACACCAATGCCAAGCGAGGGACCACGCTCAGGGATGACATTCCAATAGATGTCCACGAGGTGCATGAAGATGATCCAGATACAACCCATGCTGATGACGACCGGGTTCTTTTTGCGCTGTTGAGAGAGCAGGAACAGGAAGGGAACCACAAAGTGCCCAGCGACGAGGAAGATCGAAATCTCACGCCATGCTTCGGTGTTACGCGTGAGGTAGAAACGCGTTTCTTCGGTGATGTTGGCGTACCAGATGAGGAAATACTGGCTAAAGGCGATGTAGGCCCAGAACACCGTGAAGGCGAAGAGCAGTTTGCCCATGAGATGGTAGTGCTCGTCTGTGACCACTTTCTTCAAGTAACCAAGACTGCGCAGCCAAGTGACGACGAGAATCGAAAGCGCCATCGAGGCCCAAGCGCAACCAGCGAAGATATACACGCCCCACATCGTGGAAAACCAGTTGTAGTCGAGCGACATGAGCCAATCAACCGCCGCGAAAGTCACCGTCAGTGCATAGAACAGCAGCCAGCGGCAGGAGAACGCACGCGCAGAGATGGTGTGCTTGATGTCGCCGTCCTGTTCCTGCTTGAGCGACTTGCCACGCAGGGTGCGGGCGATGTGCCAGAGGATGAGGAAGTAGAGCACGAAGCGCACCTGCCAGCTAAACGGCGGGAAGAAGTGATTGCTGATGTTCAGGTAACCAAACTTGGCTACGAGAGCGTGCAGATGCGGATCTGCCTCAGATGCGTGATGCAAGGCTTCTTTGACGGTGGTGTGATCATGGTGCGCATGCTCGGCGGCAGTGCGGTGATGGCCCATCCACTCATAAAGCGGCTTTTGAACCGCAGGAAGCAGCAGCGGCGAGGCTAGGATGCCCAGCACGAGGATCATGTTTGCCAGATTTTCCCAGATGCGGCGCACGGCAACGCCCCAGCTCGAATTCGAGGCGCTGTGGAGAAGAATCCAGAAGCAACCGCCCACCACGAAGGTGAAGGTGAAGAAGATCGCGAATAGCCAGGAGTAAGCGAAGGTGTCCGTGTTCTTGAAGAAGAAGAATGCAGAAGCGATGAGGCCCAGCAGGCCGAACAGGCCCAATGCGCCGATGAGCTTCGCGCCCTTGGCTGGCTCGAATTTTTCTCCGCCCTGGGGCAGATCGTTGAAGGTGACGTGGTGACTCATGCCTGTGTTCGCGTGATCGTGCCGTTACTGGAGGGTGGCGCCGGACTCTTTGGCGGCGAGTTGCAAGGAGCGGATGTAGGCCACGATGGCCCAGCGGTCGCGCAAGGTAATGTTACCGCCGTAGCCACCCATCAAACCTTTGCCGTTGGTGATGACATCAAAGATGGCACCATCCGCGCGGAACGCGGCGGCATTGGCTGGGTCGGTGTTGCCCGGCTGCTGAAAGTTGAAGGCGGTAAGGATGCCGTATTTAGAAGTCACGCCCTTGCCGTTGCCGGAAGCGCCGTGGCAGATCGCGCAATGGATGCCGTAGCGCTGTTCGCCGCGTTTGATGAAGAGGTCGTTGAAGACCGTCGCATCGCCCGTGATCTCGGTGGGCAAGCCGTCGCCGTAGAAATCACCCATCTTACCGGTGTCATAGTAGCTGAGACCGTTGCTGAAGGCCACACGAGCAGGCTTGGCACCGTCGGCGGCTGGCTTGGTGGGAATGTCAAAGCCCATCGGCACGGTGTTCTTGACGCGCAGTCGCGCACCACGGCCATCGGCGAAGAAGTCGCTTGCTGCTTGGTATTTGATTTTGGCCTGCTGGTCCATGTCAGGGATGATTTCGAGCGGTGGCAGCTCAGATTTGCTGCCACGGAAGCCGAACGCGCTCACAAGGATCGCGGCGACAAAGAGATAGCTGAGAAAGAAGTACTTCATGGTGCGTGAGGTAAGCGCGGCTTAGATTTCGTCCTCCACGAGTTCGATGTTCTTGCCACCGGCCTTTTCGAGCAGGGCCTTGGTGCCTTCCTGGGAGAATTTAGGATCGCGGGCTTCGATGCAGACAAAGAAACCATCGTCAGAGAATTTCGGGAAGCGCTTGGAAGTGAACAGCGGATGGTTCCAACGCGGCAAGCCGATCGAGGCGAGCAGACCAAACAGCGTGGTGAATGCGCTGAACAGAATCGTCAACTCAAACATCACCGGGAAGAATGCAGGCAGCGTCCAGATGTCGGTGGGCTTGCCCTGCACGACGGTGGGATAAGTTTCGACGATTTTTTGCAGGAAGCCGAGGCCGATGTGGCTCCAGAAGTTCGTCTGCGTGATCGTTTGGAGCGTGAACGCGATGGTGGTGCCGGTGATGCCGCCGCAGAACACGAGGATGGGCAGCTTTGAGCGGGGATTGCCCATGGCAGCATCCATGCCGTGAATCGCGAACGGGGAATGCACATCCCAGCGCTGATAACCAGCGTCGCGCACATGCTCGGCGGCATGGTACAGCTCCTTGACGCTGTCGAATTCAGCGAGGTAGCCGTGGACTCGTTTGAGGGTGGTGCTCACAGGTCTGGATCGGTTGAAAGGTTAGGCGGCGACGGGTTTGGGGACGTGACGGTCGGAGTAGTCCATGAGGTCTTCCTCCTGAATGCCGGGCTCGGCATGGTCGTCAAGATGCGGGTTCGAGTGTGGCAGCACACCCTTCACTTCGCCGATGGCGATGACGGGCAGGAAGCGCAGGAACAGCAGGAACAGCATCATGAAGAAACCGAAGGTGCCCAAGAAGGTGTATTTATCGACCCATGTGGCTTCATAGACGCGCCAGGAACCCGGTGTCATGTGACGCTCCAGTGTGGTGGCGATGATGACGTAGCGTTCAAACCACATGCCGGCGTTCACACACATGCAGACGAACATCACGACCCACATGTTGTGGCGGCACCAGCGGAACCAGAACAACTGCGGCGAGAAGACGTTAAAGCTGAACATGAAGTAGTAGGCCCAAGTGGACGGACCGGTGAGACCACGCAGCGTGAAGGCCGCGCCTTCATATGGATTGGCGCTGTAGTAGGCCATGAACAATTCCATGCAGTAAGCGTAACCGACGATCGTGCCCGTGAGCAGGATGATCTTGGCCATGTTGTCGATGTGCTTCGGCGTGATGAGATCGTCCAGACCGTAGATGCGACGGCAGGGGATCATCAGCGTCAACACCATCGCGAAACCACCGAAGATGGCACCCGCAACGAAGTAAGGTGGAAAGATCGTGGTGTGCCAGCCAGGAACGACGGAAGTGGCGAAGTCGAAGGACACGACGGAATGCACGGACAGCACCAGTGGTGTCGAGAGAGCGGCCAACAGCATGTAGGCGGTCTCGTAGTGGCTCCAATGGCGGTTGCCACCGCGCCAGCCGAGGGCAAACAGGCCGTAGAGGAATTTTTTCAGGCCGGGACGGCAGCGATCACGCAGCGTGGCAAGGTCAGGCACAAGACCGAGGAACCAGAACACGAGCGAGACGGAGAAATACGTCGAAACGGCGAACACGTCCCACAGCAGGGGCGATTTGAAGTTCTGCCAGATGGCGTTGGCGTTCGGGATTGGCGCGAGGAACCACACCATCCACACACGACCAACGTGGAAGGCCGGGAACAGACCGGCGCACATCACGGCGAAGATCGTCATGGCCTCTGCTGCACGATTGACGGAGGTACGCCACTTCTGACGCGTGAGGAAGAGAATGGCGGAGATGAGGGTGCCGGCGTGGCCGATACCGATCCAGAACACGAAGTTGGTGATATCCCAAGCCCAGGCGACGGGCTGTTTCTGACCCCAGACACCGACGCCGGTGGAGATGAGGTAGGCGAAGCAGAACACCATGAGGCCGGTCAGCAGCACCGAGGGAATGAAGAGTAACCACCAGAGGGCGGGCTGCTTGTTTTCCACGATGCCGCAGATGCGGTTCGTGACCCACGAATAGGAACGGTTGTTCAGAACCAGCGGTTCGCGGTCCAGAATTCGCGGTGTGTTTGAGGCTGAGGCGTCCATGTGTCCGGTTTAGAATTGGTTGTTGCTCCACACGGCGATGTTTTCCGCGCCGGGCATGTTCTTGTTCGGATTGCGCAGACGGGCGAGGTAGCTCGTGCGCGGGCGTGTGCCGATGTATTTGAGCAACTGGTAATCACGCGGCGATGCCTTCGATTTGACGACGGCGGAGTTCTTGTCGGCCAGGTCACCGAATACGATGGCGTCGGCCGGGCAGGACTGCTGGCAGGCGGTTTTGACCGTGTCGGTCGGCACGCGGAAGTTCTTCGAGTCACGCTGCACCTGCTTCTGGATGATTTTGGCGGATTCGATGCGCTGCACGCAATAGGTACACTTCTCGATGACACCGCGCATACGGACGGTGACGTTCGGGTTGCGCTGCAGGCGGAGGCTTTCGTCTTCCTTCTTCTCGCCGAGCGGGCCGGCGTAAAGATTGCCGACTTTCATGCCGAGCACGGTGGTGTCGATGAGCGGGTTGCGCTTGTTGTAGTCGAACCAGTTGAAGCGACGTGCGGTGTAAGGGCAGTTGTTGGCGCAATAGCGCGTGCCGATGCAACGATTGTAAGCCATCGCGTTGAGGCCGTCGTCGGTGTGGACGGTGGCGTTCACGGGGCAGACGGTTTCGCAAGGAGCGGACTCACACTGCTGGCAGGCGAGCGGCTGATGCACCATTTCGGCGTTTTCAAGCTGCTCCGGCGTCGGATTATCGACGGCATATGTGCTTTCCTGAGCAACTTCGTTCTTGCCCCACTTTGGCACGGCGAAGTAGCGGTCCATACGGATCCACTGCATCACGCGGCCTTTGCGGACCTGATCTTTGCCGACGACCGGAATGTTGTTTTCACTCTGGCAGGCAACGATACAAGCCGTGCAACCAATGCACTTGCTTAGATCGATCGTCATGCCCCACTGGTGATGCTTCTCGTAGTCGAAACCGTCCGGATTTTCTTCGGTGCGCACGCCAACCTGGCCTTTGTAGAAGGAAATGTTTTCCGGGATGTGCCCGTCCATGCCGGTCTTCTGCGCGAAGGCGGTGTCCTTGTTGAAAGTGTCCAGCGTGCCTTCGCGATACAGCGCACGACCTTCCATCGTGTTTTGATCCTGCGTGAGTGCCAGTTCAGCGACGGTTGCGAGCACTTCGACCTTAGCACCGCTCAAAACGAACGTGCCGGGCTGCTTGCGCAACGCATAGGCGTTCACACCACGGCCACTGCCAACGGTGCCAACACCCTTCTGGCCGTAACCGAGAGGCAGCGTGATGGAATTGGAAACGTGACCAGGAGCTTCGATGGCGGGGATTTCGATTTCAGCGCCACCGACAGAAATTTTGATGTTCTGGCCTTCCTTGAGACCGAGACGACGGAACGTGACCGAACCGATCCATGCAGCATTATCCCAAGTAAGCTTCGTCACTGGATCGGGCGCTTCTTGGAGCCATGCGTTGTTGATGAAACGTCCATCAAACACGCTTGCGTCCGGTGTGAGCACCAATTCGAACAAATCATCCGTCGGAGCGGCAACAGGCCTGGCTTTGGCCACGATTCCAGCCACAGCGGCGACATTCGGCGCCGCACTGGCTTTGACGAAGGCGGAACCTTTGAGGAAACCATCGCGCAGAGTGAAATTCCACTTCGTTTCGTCGAGACCACCGGCCACAGCGGCGAAGGTGTCACGCACAGCGGTGTAAGCGGCATCTTCGGCTAGTGCCGCAGGAGCAGCGCCAGCAACGGGAGCGGCGACTTCGGCCGGACCGAGCTTTTTACGACCGAGAAGTGCAAGGATGACCTCGATCTTGCTCGCACCGTCATATAGCGGCGCGATCATGGGCTGAACGATGGCGTAGGTGCCGTCTGCGGCACGCGCATCGCCCCACGTTTCGAGATAATGAGCCGCCGGGATGTGCAGCGCGGCGTGACGTGCGGTCTTGTTCTTGAGCGAGCCGACGTGAATGAGCTTCACGCCTTTTTCGATCACGAGCTTAGCAAATGCCTCGGCATCCGGGGCGTCGTAATAAAGGCTGGCAGGAGTCAGGGAAACGAGGGTCTTGATCTGACCGCCGGAAACAGCGGCCTGAAGTTCGGCAAAGCCGCCCATCTCAGGAGCCGGGGTGTCTTGAAGCAGTTCGATGGTCGAACCATAAGCGCCAAGAGCGTTATTGATCGAAGCAACGAGCGCGTGGACTTCCGCGCCATAGCGGGCACCGGCAAGGACGAGCGCCTTGCCTTTGTTGTCGATCAAATCACGAATGGCCGGAGCGATCCACTCCTTGAGGCTGGCTGGCGCTGTGTCGGCAAGCGCTTTGGCGGAGGCATCTCCCAATTCCGAAGCGATCAGAGCTGCCGCAACCGGTATCAGGCTGGCCGCGAGCGGCTTGCGATGATCGGCCATGCCGCCAGTCAGTGTGTAGCGGTTTTCGAGGACATAGAGGCGGTTCATGTCCGCCGTCTTGGCTTCCTTGGCACGATGCTTGGTGAACGCAGAGATCGGTTCGCCTGCAACTGGATCAACACCGAGGAAGTCGCAGTCCAGCGAGAGGATGCGCATCGCGGAGCCGAGCTTCACGAACGACTTTACGCCTGCACCGAGCACTTCTTTGTTCGCTGCGGTCTGGCCTTCGCCGCCTGCAGCTTCGTATTGAAAGAGCTTCACCTGCGGGTAAGCGGCCTTAAGTTCACCAAGAAGGCGAAGATAGGTCGGTGAGGTTGTGGCACCCGCGACGACTCCAAGGCTGGCACCGGAGGATTTTTTGGCTTCTTCGGCAGCAGCGGCTAATAAATCATTCGCCTTGGCCCAAGAAAGATCTTTGCCAGCGCCAAGGGGCTTCTGCGAACGCTCGGGATCATAGAGATCGAGAACGGAAGCCTGAGCGAAGGCGTCAATGCCTCCACCCAAAGGGTGCAGCGGGTTACCAGCGAGATGCGTTGGGCGACCTTCGTGCGTAGTGACGACGAGCGGCGTGGCACCACCGCTGCGCGGCATTGTGGTGGCATACAGCAGCGCTTTACCCGGCACCATCCACTCGACGTGCTGGGTGTATGGCAGGATGTTGATGAGCGGACGGCGGCAGCTTGCCAGACCCATCATGCCCACGCTGGCTCCCATGATCTTCAAAAACTCACGGCGACCATTCTCACGCTCTTCTTCGTTCAGCGTGTCGCCAGCAGGGAACTCGCGACCAAGGTTCTTGAGAAAATCTTCACGACGATCCAACTCGGCGACACTGCGCCAGTAGCGCTTGGCGTTCTGCGGCTCCTCGGGATGCTTCCAAATCTGTTTCATGTGTCAGGAAAAATGGCGAGGGGTTTAGCGATGGCAGGCGGTGCAGGATTCCGGCGGCTGAATCTGCCAGTGCTTTTTGAGCTGGGTGCCCACTTCTGCTTGGGTCACTTCCTTACCGTAGGTTTTTTCAGCGAGCGTGAGAAGCTCCTCAAGGTCTTTAGCATTGCTGCCTTCGCCGATAGCAGCAGCGATTTCGCCAGCCGGGATTTTCTTGTCGAGCAGGCCTTTGTAGAACTCACCGCGCTTCAGGTCGGCAGGCTTAAAGGCAAGCTTCGTGACGTAATCGAGCGGGCGAAGATTTTTTTCAGGATTGCGGTGGCAGTCGAGGCACCAGCCCATGGATTGCGGCTGATCGTGACGAACGACTTCCATTTCATCAATGCGACCATGGCAGGCCACGCAGGAGATACCGCGGTTCAAGTGGGCGCTGTGATTGAAGTACACATAGTCCGGAGCTTTGTGGACCTTGACCCATGGGATGGACTTGCCGGTTTCGTTGGCCTTGATGACCATCTCCAGCTTGGGAGAATTGCTGCGGATGTTGCCTTTGCCCGGGCCGTGGCAGTTGAAGCAGGTCTGGTTCGTCGGGACGTTCGAGTGGCTCGAAACTTCGCCGAAACTGTGGCAATAGCGGCAGTCGAGGCCGAGCTGACCAGCATGAATCTTGTGTGAGAACGGCACCGGCTGCGTCGGCTCGTATCCTACGCGAGTGTATTTTGGAGTGAAGTAGTAGGCAATGCCGACACTCACGCCGAAGGCAATGAACACGACGGCAATGGCTACCTTGAGCGGCAGCCAGTTGCTCCAACGCGGAAAAAAGTTACCCATAGAAAATGTCGTCAGATGAGCTTGTGAAAAATTTCACAAGGAAATTCAGAATAGGGAGATGGTGACGAGTTTGCAACCGTCATCTTGATTTTTTTGAACTTTTGTATGCATCGCTTGTCCTGTTGCGATTCTGTCGCAAAAAATCGCCATTGTTTGCGGGTCAAGATCAACCCCACTCGACCCAAAGCACCTTGTGCTCAAAATCCAAAGTCACGCGATAGTCTTCCAGCAAATAAGTGCCGAGGCGCGACGGACCTGGCATCACATCCACCTCGGCAAACGGATAACGGGAACCAAACAATCCCAGTGCCATGAACTCCAGCACGCGCACCTTTGCGTCCTTGGGCGACTGCGCCCCACCTACTCCGGTGATCAAATAATTTCCACCCACGTACCAGCCACCATTCTTGTAGCCGAGCAATTGGGCGACTTGCTGATCGAGTTGCACCCCAAAGACCGAACCCGAATCGACCACCGCCTCCCACGAAATCTTGCCATACTTCAGTTGTGTCGTCGGCACGCCATGAGCCATGCTCATATTCGCCTTGTGGATGTGTTTTCGGGTTTGCCCTGGGAAACTACGGTTGAAACCGAACTCGACCTTCTCCTTCAGAAAATCGAGAGTCAGGTACTTGCAGTGATTCGCCGCCAGATGCACGCCGAGCACCGAAATACCGAAGTTCTCCTTTAAAATACCCGTTCCTGCCGTCGTGCGCTGCATGCGAATGATGCAGGGCAGGTTCTCCAGCCGCCATGAGCCAATCTGCACCGTGGGAATCAACGCCGCCATGCCGGGCTCTTTTCCCAACACTCCAGCCATGGTGGGACGCACTTGCGGCACGGTTTTCAAACCATACTCCACCGCCTGCTCCGCATCGAACACACTGAATGTGGCCCCGGTGTCGAACATGAACTTCTTCGGCTTGTGCCCATTGAGGCTCACTTTGATGTAAGGAATGCCCCTTTCGTAGTACATCGGCACATTGAGCACACCTTCCGGCGGCGGCACGCTGCGCGTGTTGACCTTCATCCCGCCTTTCACCAGGCTTGCTTCTGAAGGCTTGATCGCCTGCGCTTGCAGCTGCTTCTGAATGTCCGTCGGGACGGCCTCATTGCGGACGACAAATGATTCCGCACATCCCGCCAAGCCTACCGCTATCAATGTTAGCTGCGCCATGCGCGCAGCGAAGTTCAAGAGCGGCAAATTCATGTCCCTCAGCCATCCGTCCTGCCTTCAATCCTGTCAACCACGCGCAAATCCCACACAAATCCTTGTGCATGTCTCCGTACTGTCTGAGATTTCCCGCTTCACCGACCTGAATGACCGCCTATTTAATCCGCCGCCTACTGCTCATCCCGCCGACACTTGTCGGTATGACGCTGGTGGTGTTTTTCATCATCCGTTTCACTCCGGGCGGGCCGATGGAGCAGGCGCTGCTGGAGGCGCGCATGAAGAGCGATGGGCAACGCGGTGGCAGCAGTCGGCAGCAGTCGAGTGGGCTCACGCCGGCACAGCTTTTGAAGCTCCAGGAGCAGTACGGGCACGATAAGCCCTTCCTCATCGCCTACGCATCGTGGCTGGGTGCCTGGCCGAAGGACACGAATCGCTCCCGCTCAGACTTTGCCGAAGGGAAGAACGAAACCGAGGTCAAACTGCCTGGCACGGCGAATGTGGTGACGGTGAAACGCAATGCGAAGGATGAGGCCGAGATCGCGCCGCTCAAGGCTGTGGATACCTCCGCCTGGCGCGCGCGCATCATCACCCCGGAAAAGCAGAGGCAGGAATGGGAGAAGGCGAATCCCGGCCAGAAGCTCGACAAACCGCAGCCTTATGTGGCGCTGATTTACCAGCCGAAGTTCGCCGGCGTGCTGCAGGGCAACCTCGGCGACTCCACGCGCTACTCGGAGCCGGTTTGGACGATGATGAAGCGCCGTTTCCCGATCTCGCTGTTCTACGGTATCGTCTCGATCATCCTCACGTACATGGTCTGTGTGCCGCTCGGAGTGCTGAAGGCCATCAAGCATCGCACACCGGTCGATACGGCCACTTCGGTGCTGATTTTCTTTGGCTACGCGATCCCCGAGTTCGTTCTCGGCGTGTTCTTGATGGTGATCTTCGCCGCACGGCTGCGCTGGTTCCCGCTGGAGGGCTTTGTGAGCACCAACTTCGCGGAACTCGGCTTTTTTGGCAAAATTGGCGATCTGTTTCATCACGCCTTTCTGCCGCTGTGCTGCTACATGGTCGGCAGCTTCGCGGGCCTGACGATGCTGGTGAAAAACAACCTGCTCGACCAACTGGCGAGCGACTACGTGCGCACCGCTGTCGCGAAAGGCGTCGAGTTCAAAAAAGCCGTCATCGGCCATGCGCTGCGCAATTCCTTCATTCCCGTTGGTGCCACGATGGGCCAGGCGCTCACCGTGCTCGTGGCGGGCAGTTTCCTCGTCGAGCGCATCTTCGACATCGACGGCTTCGGCCTCATGGGGTTCAACGCTCTGCTGGAAAAAGATTACCCCATCGTCATGGGCACCGTCACCGTGAGCGGGTTGCTGCTCATGCTCGGCAACGTGCTCTCGGACATGATCACCGCGCGTCTTGATCCGCGCATTCGATTTGAGTGATGAACCGCAAACTCTCCATCGCTGCCATCACTCTCGGCGCTCTCGCGATTCTCGGCGAGCTGTGCGGGATGCTGATCCCCACGGTGTCGTGGCTTTTTAGCAATGGACGCGTGTTTGGCTGGGTCAGTTCGCTGTTGTTGATCGCAGGCGGCATTCTCGGCCTGCTGTATCTGCCGCGTGAGATTCGCTGGACGCCAGTGACGTTGCAACGCTTCCGCCGCTTCCGCAGCATTGGCCGCGGCTGGTGGTCATTCCGCATCTTGCTGGCCTTGATTGCGCTGGCGATGCTGGATCAGGTCATCGTCGGCAAAAGGGCGCTGCTCGTGCGTTGCGATGGCAAAACGTATTTCCCCGCCTTCACGCAGAAGCGCTATCAGGCACAAGACTTTGGCCTCAGTGGCGAACAGGAGGCCAATTATCGCGAGTTGAAGCAACGTCTGAGCAAAGAGAAGCGCGGCTTTGTGCTTATGCCGCTCGTGCCTTGGGATCCGGTGCTCGACACGGACTCGATGCAGTCGGTCACGCTCGAACAGCGCGACGGAAAATGGTTCAAGCCGGGTGACAGCGAGCCTTTCTCTGGCCGTGCGCAGAGGAGCTACGTGGACACGCCGACGCAGAAGCACACGGACACCCGTTTCCGCAAAGGCGTGCCTGATGGCGAGTCGCTGGGCTATGCGAAGAATGGTGCGCTGGCGTTTTCGGCCTTTTACAAAGCAGGTGTGAAGGACCGCGAAAAGTGGACCGGCGAGATGCCGCAGGCCGAATTCGAAAAAGCAGCCGTCACGACCTATGAAATGGCCATCTATCCGGCGATCCCGCCGCTGTGGAAGGCAGGACATTACCTCGGCACCGACAGCCGTGGCTGGGATGTGCTGGCGCAGATTTATGGAGGCTGGCAGCTCAATCTGAAGGCCATCCTGCTCTACCTGACCTTCACCTACAGCGTCGGCATTCTCATTGGCCTGCTCATGGGTTACCTCGGAGGCGTGTTCGACATCGCCATGCAGCGCATGATTGAGATTCTCGATGAGCTGCCCTTCCTCTACATCGTGATGATCCTGATCAGCATCATCGGCGTGGCGAACATGAACCTGCTCATCCTGCTCGGCGTGATTTGTTTCTTCTCGTGGACGAATCTGACCTACTCGCTGCGTGCCTTGGCCTACAAGGAAAAGGAACGCGACTACATCTCCGCCGCACGCCTGCAAGGCGCGAGCACCTGGCGCATCCTCACGCGCTACCTGCTTCCGAACATGCTCGCCACCATCGTGACGAAGGTGCCCTTCAGCGTCGCTGGCATCATTTCATCACTTACCGCGCTGGCTTTCCTCGGCTTCGGCCTGCCAGAGACGTATCCGCAATGGGGCTGGCTGTTTGATGACGGCACCAGCCACCTTTCCGCGCTGTGGATCTCCATCTCGATGTTCAGTGCGATGGTGTTCATCCTCCTGCTTGTCACGTTTGTCGGCGAGGCGCTGCGCGAGGCCTTTGATCCGAAAAAGTTCACGACTTACCAATGAAGAATCTAGTGCTCAGTGCTCAGTGCTTAGTCCTGCTGGCCTTATCGGCTGGCGGGGCGCTGCATGCTGCGGATTTTCCGCCTTACGACGGCACGAAGGAGCGCGAGGCCTTTTGGGGCTTCTACAACAAGAAGGTGGCCGAAGGTTTGCAGAGTCAGGAGAAGGAACTTCCAGCACAAATCGCCAAGGAGACCGACGCCGCCAAGAAAACCGAGCTTGAAGCCGAGCTGGTCAAAGTGCGTGAGCGCCTGAAGAAGCCCGAGTACTTCACCTTTGCGAAGCCGGAGGATGTTCCGGCTGATTTGAAGTGGGAAGACGGCATGAACGAGCCAGAGATCGGCGACGACAACGCCAAGAAAGGCGGATCGATGCGACTCTACATCCTTTCCTTCCCGCCGACGCTCCGCATTCTTGGCGAGAACAGCAACAGTTCCTTCCGTGGTTATCAATACGACGATGTGGAGATGTCGTTGATCAATCTGCATCCCGAAACGGGCCGTGTGATTCCGTGCGTGGCCAAACAGTGGGCCGTTTCGCCGGACAATCGCACTGTTTACTTCCGCATCGACCCGGATGCGACCTTCTCCGACGGCACGCCGATCGAAGCCGACGATTTCCTGAACCATTTCTACATGCAGCTCAGCGAGTATCCGAAGAATCCCTTCGGCAACGAGTGGTATGGCTCCACCTACTCGAACATCACTCGCTACGACGCTCACACGCTCTCCATCTCGCTCACGGAGCCCAAGCCGCTCACGCCGTATTATGTGAGCACCTCGCCGATGTCGCGGCACTTCTACAGCGAGTTCGGGCCGGACTTTGAGCAACGCTATCAATGGCGCTGCCGTCCGAGTGCCGGACCGTATGTCATTCATGAGGAAGACATCCAGTTTGGCCGCAGCGTGACACTTTCCCGCGTGAAGAACTGGTGGGCGAAGGACAAGAAATACTATCGCAACCGCTTCAACGTTGATCACATCGTCTATCGCGTGGTGCGCTTGCAGGAAAAGGTGCTGGAGCTCTTCCGCCAAGGCGAGATCGACGTTGAGGAGCTCATGATGGGCATTCCAGAATACTGGTATGAGAAGCTGGAGATCCCCGAGGTTCACAAGGGCTACATCCACAAGGCCAAGTACTACAACATCTGGCCCGGCTCCCATGCCGGCCTCTGGTTGAACCTCGCTATGCCGCCGCTGAACAATAAAGATGTGCGCCTCGGTCTCAGCTACGCCACGAACTACCAAAAGGTCATCGACTTCGACCTGCGCGGCGATTTCCAACGCCTCAACGTCTTCAGCAAAGGTTTCCCGCTCATCGGCGATCCACCGATCAAAGCGCGACCTTTCGACGTGCAGCTTGCACGCGAGCATTTCGCCAAAGCTGGCTACACCAAACTCGGCAACGATGGCGTGCTGCTCAATGACAAGGGCGAGCGCCTCTCGGTGACGATCCTGCATCGCAAGACCGAGATGGTGCAGAAGGTCATGCAGCGTCTCAAAGAAGAAGCCATCAAGTGTGGCCTCGAATACAAACTCGAAGGCCTCGAAAGCACATCCTACTTCCAAAAGGCCACGCAGAAGAAGCATCAGATCGCTTCCGTGGCCTTCAGCGTCACACCGCCGATTCCCGATCACTACCAGGCCTGGCATTCCAAGGATGCCTTCATGGAAGACGGCAAAACGCCGAAGCCGAACACCAACAACCTCACCAGCTTCGCCGATCCGCGCATGGACAAGTTCTGCGAAGACGAGCGCCACGCGACGACGATTGAAGAGATCCGCAAGGCCTCTTGGGGCGCAGATCAAATCATTCACGACGAAGCCGCGTGGATTCCTGCCTACGAGCAGAACTACTACCGCGTGGCTTACTGGCGCTGGGTGAAATGGCCGGAAAAGACCTTCAATGTCGCCGTGAGTGAGCTGCCGATGTCGAATCACGTTCATTGGATTGACGAAGATGTGAAACGCGAAACCGAGGCCGCGATGCGCAGTGGCAAAGCCTTCCCCGAAGTCGATCAGGTCTTCGATCACAACCTCAAAGCAGGAGGAGACAAGTGATGGCCACACCTCTGCTCGAAGTCCGCCATCTGCGTGTCGGTTTCCAGACCGACAACGGCCTGCTCACCGCCGTGGATGAGGTCAATTTCACCTTGGAGGCAGGCAAGACGCTCGGACTTGTCGGTGAAAGCGGCTGCGGCAAAAGCGTGACCGCGATGAGCCTCATGCGCCTGCTGCCACAGCCTGCTGGGCGCATTCTAGGCGGCGAAGTGCTGCTCGAAGGCCGCGATTTGACCAAACTGCCGATTGAAGACATGCGGAAGATTCGCGGCAACGACATCGCGATGATTTTCCAGGAGCCGATGACCGCGCTGAATCCCGTGCATCCGGTCGGCAAGCAAATCATCGAGGCAATTCAGCTTCATGAGCCCACCACGCCCGACAAAGCCCTGCGTCGTGCCGTCGAACTCATGGAATGGGTCGGTATTCCTGCTCCGGAACAACGCGTGAACGAGTATCCGCATCAACTCAGCGGCGGCATGCGCCAGCGCGTGATGATCGCCATGGCACTGTCCTGCCATCCGAAGGTGCTCATCGCCGACGAGCCGACAACTGCGCTTGATGTCACCGTCCAAGCTCAGATTCTCGATCTGCTGAAGCGTCTCCAGCGCGAAACCGGCATGGCGGTGATCCTCATCACGCACGATCTCGGCGTAATCGCCGAAGTCTGCGACGACGTGGCCGTCATGTATGCTGGCCGTATTGCTGAACGAGGTCCCGTGCATGAGATATTCGCCAAACCGCTGCATCCTTACACCCAGGGCCTCATCCGCTGCCTTCCCAAGCTCGATCATCCGCCGAAGACGCCACTGCCCGTGATCCCCGGCATGGTCCCAAGCCTCAAAGACATGCCAGCAGGCTGCCGGTTTGCCTCCCGCTGCCCGAACAAGCACAGCGACGATGTGTTGAACATCAGACAGCCGTGGAAGGAATGTGGCAGTGGCCACGGTGTCGAAGCCTGTGAGTGTTTTGCCTCACAATTGTCCGCGTCATGAGCCTCCTCACCGTCCAGAACCTCAAGATGCACTTCCCGGTGCGTGGTGGTGTGTTTTACACGACCAAGGCCACCTGCAAAGCCGTGGATGGCGTGAGCTTTGATCTCCAGCCAGGCGAAACGCTCGGTCTTGTCGGTGAAAGCGGCTGCGGCAAAAGCACCGTCGCGCGTTCCGTCGTCCGCTTGCTCAAACCAACGGCGGGCAGTGTCGTCTTCAACGGGCACGACATTTCCACACAGTCTCAAAACCAGCTCCGCACACTGCGCCGCGAGATGCAGATGGTTTTCCAAGATCCCGCCGAGTCGCTGAACCCTCGCCACACCATCGGCCAGATTTTGGAAGAGCCGTTCATCATCCAAAACATGGGCACACGTGCCGAACGCAGCGAATGGATCGCCGAGCTGCTCAAACGTGTCGGTTTGCCGGTGGATGCCATGCATCGCTACTCCTTCGAGTTCAGCGGCGGCCAGCGCCAGCGCATCGGCATCGCACGGGCACTCGCCTTGAAGCCGAAGCTCATCGTGTGCGACGAACCTGTCTCAGCTCTCGACGTTTCCGTGCAAGCACAGGTTTTGAACCTTCTTCTCGAACTCCAGCGCGACTTCGGCCTCGCTTATCTCTTCATCGCGCATGACCTCAGCGTCGTGCAGCACATGAGTGATCGCGTAGCCGTCATGTACCTCGGAAAAATCGTCGAACTCGCTCCTGCCGCTGAGCTTTATCACAACCCACGCCACGCCTATACCAAAGCGCTGCTCGATGCGATTCCCATCGCCGATCCCACGAAGCGTCGCGAACGCCAAGTGCTGCGCGGCGACGTGCCATCACCGATCAATCCGCCTGCCGGCTGCGCCTTCGGTCATCGCATGAAACATCCCAAGTGGGAGCAGAGCGTGAGCATGGATCTCACGCTCAAGGAAGTCTCGCCGGGCCATTTCGTACAGCCGTGCCCGTGCTGCACGTAATCGTCGAAAGCATCAATGCGATGTCGCCTTCTCGGCACCGAGGCCGGTGTGGGCACGGACGGTGAGTTCGGCGAATTTGGCTTCAGCTTCGGGATCGCGTGCGGTGAGGATCGTACCAAGCCAGGCGGCGATGAAACCGATCGGGATGCTGACGATACCGGGATTTTCGAGCGGGAAGATGGCGCCTTCCTTGCCGAAAAGGCCGTTCGGACTGAGCAGGATGAGGATGATGGAAGAGGCAAGTCCGACGCTGAGACCGGCCACCGCACCGGTGGTGTTGAAGCGCTTCCAGAAGACGCTGAAGATGATGACCGGCAGGTTGGCGCTGGCTGCGACGGCAAAAGCGAGGCCAACGAGGAAGGCGGCGTTCACGCTGGGGCCAAGATAGATGGCAATGCCGATGCTGACAGCTCCGACGCAGAAGGCGGTGATGCGTGCGACTTTCACTTCCATGCCTGGGCGGTTTTCTTTGCCGTGATGGATGACGTTGGAGTAAAAATCATGCGCAAAGCTGGCGCTGGCGCTCATCGTGAGACCGGCGACGACGGCGAGGATGGTGGCGAAGGCGACGGCGCTGATGAAGGCGAAGAAGAATTCGCCGCCAAGCACCTGCGCGAGGATCGGCGCGACCATATTGGTGTCCGGTTTGCCCGCAGCCGTCGTGATGAGCGCTTTCTTGAGGATGGTGGCCGCACCGAAGCCGAAGAAGGTCGTCATAATGTAGAAGAGGCCAATGATGGCCATGGCCCACACAACGCTTGAGCGGGCGGTCTTGGCATCGGGCACGGTATAGAAACGCACCAGGATGTGCGGCAGACCGGCGGTGCCCAGCACGAGACCGAGGCCGAGTGAAATAAGATCCAGCGGTCCCCACGGGCCTGCAACAGCGACGCCAAATTTAAGGCCGGGCTCCATGAGATTCTTCGGCGGTGCGCTACCGGCATAGTCGGCTTTGGAGACGGCGTTGAAGAATTCGGTGAAGCTGAAGTGGTGAAACTTCAGGACCAGATAGCTGAGCAGCAGGGCACCTGCGATGAGCAGCAGGGCCTTGATGATCTGCACCCAGGTGGTGGCCAGCATGCCGCCGAAGACGACATAGACGAGCATCAGCATTCCCACGCCAATGACCGCAGGCGCGAAGTCGAGACCGATGAGGCGTTGGATGATCACCCCCGCACCGACCATCTGCGCGATCATGTAGAAAGTTGAAACGGTCAGTGTGCTGAGCGATGCCAGCGCACGCACAGGACGTGGCTTGAGACGATAAGCGAGCAGGTCGGCCATCGTGTATTTACCCGCGTTGCGCAGCGGCTCAGCGACGACGAGCAGCACAGTGATGTAGGCGACCAGAAAGCCCACGGAGTACATGAAGCCATCGTAGCCGTAGAAGCAGATCATGCCTGAGATACCCAAAAAAGAGGCAGCACTCATGTAGTCGCCGGCGACGGCAAGGCCGTTCTGCCAGCCGGTGATGCTGCGGCCTGCCGCAAAGTAGGCGCTGGCACCGGTGTTCTTCTTGGCAGCCCAGAAGGTGATGAGGAGCGTGAGGGCCACGAAGGCCAGGAACATGATCAGAGGTACGTTGTTCATCGAAAAGGAAAGGAGACGAAATTAAGAAGGTAAGTGCAACTGCGGTCCGAGGCTCATTCGTGGCCGTGAATCACGGCGGCGGCGGATTTATCCCACTTCGCAGCGACGCGCACGTAGAGAAAGGCCATGATCCAAGCCATGAAGAACTGCGACAGCGCGAAGACATAGGCCACATTCACTTCACCCCAGACCTTCTTCTTCATCAGCTCGGGGCAATAGCCTACCAGGATGGGCAGCGCGAGGTAGTAGATCAGGAAGAAGATCGTCGCAGGGATGATGAAACGTGATTTGCGTGCGAGCAGCGCACGGAATTCGGGCTTCGCTTCCAAGGCTTCCCAGTTCACAGGTGATTTTTCGCTCATAGTGGGCGCGAGGTTAGGAAGTCGGCTGGGGTTTGGCAAGACCTAGCGTCCAAACGGACGTGATTTCTCACTCAAACGCACTCGTCACCGGTTTACCGTCAAATTCAGCAGGCACGGGCACATCGAGCAGCCACAAGGCCGTCGCGGCGGTGTCGTAGGTGGTGACAGGTGCAGTGATGGTGAAGTTTTTCTTCACGCCTTTGCCCCACGCGACCCACGGGATGATCATGTCGTCGGGAATGTTCAGACCATGCGTCTTGTCATGGCCACCATGGTCGGCGGTGACAAGCATGACGCTCGAATCAGCGATGCCCGCCTCTTTAATCGCCTGCCAGACCTGCCACAGCGCCTGATCCGTGACTTTGAGCGCCTCTTTCTGCTCGGGCGATCCCCAACCGCTTTTGTGACCGGCGGTATCAGGGTCAGCAAAGTGAATGAAAGTAAGCCGTGGTTTGGTTTCTTTGATCCACGCGGCTGCTTGTTTGGCCACCATTTGCGAAGGCTTTTTGTCTTTCTCGATCTCAAGCGTGCCCGCCACAGGGTCTCTAGTCTGCGGCCCGCCAAAATCGAATACATCCAATGAATCCTTCAACCAGAGGTGACGGAACTTCACCTTGCCGACAAACATGCCAGTGATTGCTTTCGAATCGGCGGCTTTGAGGAGGGAGAACACCGTCGGCACCTTCACGAAGCCTTTGATCGGCGTGTAGGAGTTCCACAGAATCTGATGCTTGTCCGGTCCGACACCGGTGAGCATCGAAGTGTGAGAAGGAAGCGTTATCGAAGGGAATATCGTGCTCGCCTGCCACGTCACGGCACCTTCGGCGGCGATTTTCTTCAGCGTGGGCGCTTCGCTTTCAGCAATGACCGCCGGTTTGCCGCCGTCGATGCTGATGATGAACACATGCTCCGCACGCGGTGCGGCATTGGCGAAGAAACCGAGGGCGAAGACGACCGAAAGAGTGCTGAGGATAAAACGCATGATGGTAGGGCGCGAAATAACGCACTGCAGCGTGAAATGCTTCCAAAACATTGCGCCACGAAGATGTTTGCATGTGACGCGGCTTGTCCCTTGAGCGCAGCATTTCCCTGCGCCACAGATGGCTGCATCACATGGAAGCTTGGATCGTCATCGGACTGCTCGTCATCGCCGTCATCGCCTTCGCCACGGAGAAAATCTCCGTGGACCTCGTCACGCTCTCGATGCTCTGCGTGCTGGTCATGTGCGGCATCCTGAAGGCGGAGCAGGCCTTCGCCGGCTTTGGCGACCGTGTGATCATCCTGCTGGCGGCGATCTTTGTCATTGGTGCGGCATTACGAGAAACGGGCGTGCTCGACACGATGGGCAGCGTCTTGGCGAATACGCTTGGCACTAAGCCGCGGCGGTTGATGGGCATGCTGATGGCTGTGGTTGGCGGTGTGTCTGCATTCATGAACAACACGACTGTCACGGCGGTGTTTGTCGGCCCGGTCATGGGTCTGGCGCGGCGCTTGCGCATTCCGCCCTCACGGCTGCTGATGCCCGTGGCCTTTGCCTCGCTCATGGGCGGCACTTGTACGCTGATCGGCACTTCCACGAATGTGGCTGTAAGCGGTGCGATCACGAAGCTCGGGCTGAAGCCGCTGGGCATGTTCGAGTTCACAGGTGTCGGCGTGATCATCGTGCTCGTCGGCATCTTATACATGGTCTTCATCGGCACGCGCATGGTGCCTGAGCGTGATCGCAGCAGCGTCGATGGTGGTGATGCGATGCGCGAATACCTCGCGGAAGTCGTCGTGCTGCCAAGTTCACCGCTCATCGGCCAGCAGGCCTTCGATTCCGACTTCTCCGCGATGGAGTTTCAAGTGCTCAAGATCACCCGCCAAGGCGACACGCTCGATGTAGGGCCGCAGATCTACTTCAACGAAGGCGATATCGTGCTCGTGGCCGGCAAGGTCGAAAACCTCATCAAGGTGAAGAAGATCGAAGGTCTCGACATTCTCGAAGACGTGACGCTGCGCAGCTCCGGCATCGACATGAGCGGTGCGCAGGTCGCCGAGGTCGTCATCACGCCGCGTTCCGGTCTCGTCGGTCGTTCCTTGCGTGAGAGCAACTTCCGCCAGCGCACCGGCCTCTCAGTGCTCGCTCTCATGCGCAGTGACCGCTCCCTACTGCATCACATGGCCGACGAAAAAATCCACGCCGGTGACGTGCTGCTGCTGCAAGGGCCCGCCGAACGCTTCCGCACCATCGAAGAAGGCGCAGAGATCATTGTGCTCACGCAGCATCAGGCCAGCGCCGAATCACGGCGTCGCGGCATCGTGCTGCTGGCAGCCTTCATTCTCGCCGTCATCGTCAGCAGTCTCGGCTGGGTGCCGGACACGGTCGCGTTTGTCATCGTCGCCATGTTTGCCGTCTTCAGCCGCTGCATCAGCCTCGAAAACGCGTACAGCAACATCGACTGGCGGCTGCTGATCCTCATCGGCGGCATGATGGCCTTTGGCGAGGCCATGAAAAGCTCCGGTGCCGCCGCCATGGTGGCCGATGCCATCACTTCGTGGCTGCAACCCTGGGGTGTATTCGCCGTGTTCGCCGGCTTCTGCATCCTCACCGTCATCCTCACGCAACCGATGTCGAATGCCGCCGCCGCGCTCGTCGTCTTGCCCGTCGCCATGCAGGCCGCCACGTCGATGGGCGCCAGCCCGCGTGCCTTCGCCATCGGCGTCATGCTCAGCGCCTCCGCCTCCGTGCTCACGCCCTTCGAGCCCAGTTGCATCCTCGTCTATGGCCCCGGCAAATACCGCTTCTACGACTTCATCAAAGTCGGCGGCGGCCTCACCGTTGCCATGCTTCTTGTTGTTCTCGCGATGGTGCCGATGTTCTGGCCGCTGAAGTAGCATTCCTAGAGCTTGGCGTCACTGATCAGGTGGAACGGCGATGATGTTCAATTATCAACCAAGGTTCTAATCTGATGCGAACCTTTTCATGCACGAAAAGCAAACAATCTCAATCGATCCGGTGTGATGCTGCGCTCACGCGCCCATGTGGTCGAACACAAAAAATTTCGCTGCATCTTTTGCCAGATCGGGATGCAGGCAATGTGAATGGCAACTAAAACTACAGCAATGACTTTGCCCGAAGAACTGTGTGCAATGATGATCTGCGCCAACGGCAGGGCAAAAGTGGCGGCCGCCCATAAGCCGTAAAATCCAGCACGATAAGATGCCTTCGCCTTCTCGGTGTCGGTCATGTTTGCGCATATCTCACGCAGTTCAGGCGACTGAAACGGCGACCAAGTCTCCCAGTTGGCATTCATAATATGAAGTGAGCTTACTATCGAAAACAGTGGCGGTGAAAATAAACTTTTAGACCGCTAACTCCCCCGCCACCGCTGTCGCCTCCGCGAGAAACGTTTCACCCAGCGGTGACAGGCGTCCGGTCCACAGCGCGCCGAAGCTCAGCGGCGGAAAATCATCGAGCGCGAGGGCTTTGACACCGCCGGGCAGCTCGACACGCGGATGACGCAGGGCCAGGCCGGCACCGAAGCCTTCGGCGACATAACGCAGCACGAGATCGAGGCTGCCGACTTCGAGGCTGGGCAGCCATTCCACGCCACGCTGCCGAAGCGCGGCCTGAAACGCCCGCGAGAGCACGTCTTTCGACTCCAAAGCGACAAGCGGCAGGTCGATGCGGTCTTTCTCAAAGATCTGCGAAGCCTGGGTGATGCCGCTGGTCTTCGGCACGAGCAGCACCATCGGCAGGCGCACCAGTTCGCGGGCCTCAATGTTCGCGGCGGTCTTGTCCATGAGCGTGCTGAGACCGATGTCGATCTCCTGTGCGGCGAGCAGCGCTTCAATCTCCTGCTGCCGACCATGCGTGAGCGTGAAATGAAAGCCCTTCACCTTCCGCCGCATGCGCGCAAGCAACTCCGGCAGGTAATCCCGCTGCACGATTTCCGCCGCCGAGATGCGCAGCCGGTTTTCGCCGCCACCACGAAGACGGTCGCTCATTTCCGCCAGCCCGCTGAAGAATGGCACGATGAAATCGTAGAGCGTCTGGCCCTCCCGCGTGAGCTGAAACGGCCGCCGCTGATACAGCGTGACGCCGAGCGCATCTTCGAGCTGAAGAATCTGCGCGCTGATCGCCGGTTGCTGGATGCCATACGGCATCGCACGTGCCGCTGCGCTCACGCCGCCGTTCCTGGCGACATAGTAGAAGAGTTCGAGGTGATGGACATTCATGGCTGGACGGAAGGCTATGCGTTTTATCAATGCTGCCACCTGGAAATATCAATTTCCATTGCCCGCCGATCCTGAGACACTCACCAGCATTATGGAAGAACTTATTATCTTCGCTCTACTCGTCATCGGCGTGCTGGTCCTTGCACTGCCCATCAGTGCCATCGTCACCGCCCGCCGTTCTAACCATCAGGTAAATCAACTGGGCCGCGACCTCGGCTTCCTGCGCGAGCAGCAGGCCCGCTCCATCGAACGTGAAACACGGCTCATCCAGCGCATCGAGTTGCTGGAAACGGTGAACAAAATGCCACGACCACAGGAGGAGCCTGCGGTTGTGGAAGCGCAGGCGAAATACGCACCGCCACCCGTGGCACCGCGTGAGTTCATTTCGGCGGCTGCTCCGAAACTCGTCGTTGAACCCGCTCCTGAGATTCCTGCGCCACCGCCGATTCCCCAGCCTGAGCCGGTCGTAACGAAAACCCCCGCCCCCGTTCGTAGTTCGGGCTTTAGCCCGTCCGTGGAAGCCAAACCACGCCCCGCCCCTGCTCCCAGCATCAATCTCGAACAATTCATGGGCGCGAAGCTCTTCGCTTGGGTGGGCGGACTCGCGTTGTTTCTAGGTATCATCTTCTTCGTGAAGCTCAGCATCGAACGAGGCTGGATTTCACCCGAGCTGCGCACCGCCATCGGTTTTGTCATTGGTATTGGCCTCGTGGGAGCTGGCGTCGTCATCCAGCGGCGTAAGCCCTACGCCACACTCGCGCACACGCTCTGCGCCACCGGCATCGTCGTACTTTACGGCGTGAGCTTTGCCGCGCATGCGCTGTATCACATTCCGCCGTTCGACAATGCACTCGTGACCTTCGGCATGATGACGCTCATCACCGCAGCCGCGTTCTTGCTCGCGGTGCGTATGGAGGCACAGGTCATCGCGGTCTTGGGCATGCTCGGCGGCTTTTTGACGCCGATCCTCTGCTCCACCGGTCGTGACAATCCGGTCGGTCTCTTCAGTTACATCGCGTTGCTCGACATCGGCGTGCTCGCCGTTGCCAAACACAAACGCTGGCTGCATCTCACGGCCTTGGCGGCCGCTGGCACGATCTTCATGCAAGGCGGCTGGATGACCAAATTCTTCCGTTCCTCGGAATATGCCATCGGTTCGGCCACCTGGACGCCAGTGATCGTGTTTCTCGGCTTCGCGACGCTGTTCATGCTTGCCGCATGGTGGTCACGTCAGCGGGATGATGACGATGCCTTCCCTGCGGGCTCCGCTCTGGCGCTCTGTGGCAGTGCAATGTTCGCCGCGCTCGTGTTTCTCGGCTACGGCGCCATCACCGAACGTCCGACGCTGCTGTACACCTTCGTGCTTGGCATCAATGCCGTTGTGCTGCTCGTCGTGTGGCAACAGCCGCGTGTCGCCATTGCTCAAGGCATCATCGCCTCGCTGACCTTCCTGCATCTCTCGATTTGGACAACGACCAAGCTCACCTCGGAGCTGCTGCCGTATGCGCTGGGTATCTATCTCGGTTTTGGCATCCTCCACACCGCGTTCGCTGTGCTGTGGCAGCGGCGCAGTCAGAATGCGACACCGTTCATGGGCTGGACGCCGGTGATCACACTTGTCCTGCTGCTCATGCCGGTGCTGTGCCTCGATTCCATCAGTCTCATGATCTGGCCGGCGATCTTGCTCGTCGATCTGCTCATCATCGGTCTTGCGATCTTCACGGGAGCTTTGGTGCCAGTGCTCGCGGCATTGGCGCTCACGTTGCTGACCGCCGGAGCATGGTTGTTCCGCCTCCCCGCGAACACGACGGGCGGCTTGAGCCAGTTCCTCCTCGTGCTCGGCGGTTTCGCAGTGCTGTTCGGCATCGCCAGCACCTTCCTCTCGCGCAAAATGCCCAAAGTGGCTTTCGCCTCGATGCTGCCGGTCAGCTCGGCCGTTTTGCCCTTCGCACTGCTCATTCTCGCCACGCTGCATCTGCGCGTGGCCGATCCTTCATCGGTGTTTGGCCTCGCGTTGCTGCTCACCGTGTTTCTGCTCGGCCTCACACGCATCAGCGGCATCACCGTGCTCGCTCCGGCGGCGCTTGGCTGCGTGCTGGCACTCGAATGGGCCTGGCATCAGCAAAGTTTCAACGCGGCTCAGCCGATCACGCCACTTCTGTGGTATCTCGGCTTCTACCTGCTCTTCACGGCCTTCCCGCTCGTGTTTCAAAACCTCTTCGCCAAACGCCATTTGCCGTGGATCGCCTCCGCAGCAGCCGGAATCGGCACCTTCGGCCTCGTGTATCGTCTGGTTGGAGCAGCATGGCCGAATGACATGATGGGTCTGCTGCCCATCGCTTTCGCCATCGCTCCACTGCTCTGCCTCGTTTTCGTGTTGAAACAGCACAGCGCCGACAATCCCGCGCGTCTCACCCAACTCGCCTGGTTCGGCGGCGTGGCGCTGTTTTTCATCACGCTCATCTTCCCGATCCAGCTCGAGAAGCAGTGGATCACCCTCGGTTGGGCACTCGAAGGCGCCGCACTGTGCTGGTTGTTCCGCCGCGTGCCACATCCCGGTCTGCGTGGCACGGGAACCGTGCTGCTCGTCGCTTCGTTCGTCCGTCTCGCGCTCAATCCCGCCGTGCTTGCCTATCAGACACGCGGTGACGTCGCGATCCTCAACTGGCAGCTCTATGCTTACAGCCTCTCAGCGTTGGCGATGTTCTTCGCTGCATTCTGTCTCACGCCTCCCAACCATTGCTGGGACAAAGTCAACCTGCGCGGCCTGTTCTGCTCACTCGGTGGTATCCTGCTCTTCCTGTTACTCAACATCGAAATCGCGGATGCTTTCACGCCTGTCGGCAGCCGCTCGATTGTTTTCGACTTCGACGGCAATTTCGCCCGCGATATGACCTACACCATCGCCTGGGCCTTGTTCGCGCTTACCTTGCTCATCCTCGGCATCTGGAAGCGCAATCCGCCCACACGCTACGCTGGCATCGGCCTGCTCGCCGTGGCGCTGTTGAAGCTGTTTTTCCACGATCTCGCGAACATTGAGAGCATCTTCCGCATTGGCGCACTCATCGTTGTCGCCATCATTGCCCTCGCGGCTTCGTTCCTGTATCAACGCTTCCTCACCGACGACAAATAATGAACACGCACCCTCTTCTCCTCGCTCTATGCCTGTCCTTCTCCGCCAGTGCCGCCGATTTCGCCGCGTGGACGCATCATCAAACCGTTCGCATCACGCAGCCCGGCCTCACGCGTCTCGAACTCGAACCCGCCTTGCTCGATGCATCGCGCACGAACGAGGGCGCATCGTTTCACGATCTGCGTGTGATCAGTCCTGTCGGCGTGGAGACCCCCTACATCGTCGCATTGCCACGCATCATGCGGCCGGAGCATCTCGATGCCGCAGCGTTCAAAGCCACGCTGAATCCAAGCACCACCGTGCTCGAATTCCAGCCACCGACACGCGATACGATCAGCGCGGTGTTGCTGCAAACCAACGCTTCCAATTTCATCAAGGCCGCCACGCTCGAAGCGAGCAGTGATGGCACGAACTGGCAACCGCTGGCCAGCAACGAACTCATTTGCCGCCAGAACGGTACCGAGCGCCTGCGCTTCATCTTTGCACCCTCTGCATGGACACATTTCCGTGTCACCATCGACGATGCACGAAGCACACCCATCGCCTTCATCGGTGCTCAAATCCGTCGTGATCTTCCGGAACTGCGCACCATCGCTCAGCCCGTGGCGATTCGTGCCCGCAGCGAAGCGAAGAACGAAACGCACCTCACGCTCGATCTCGGCACTGCCAACGTCTTGCTCGGCCATCTGCGCCTTCACACGCCTGAACCGGTGTTCCAACGTGACGCTTCGCTGCTGAACACACGCGCCACGCTGTTCCGCCTGCAACACGAAGGCCGCAGCGCCGAGGATCTCGACATCGCAACGCATCAACTTGCCACCACGCGGGAAGTGGAACTCGTCATCCGCAACGGCGACAGCCCGCCGCTGCGCATCGACAGCATCGAAGCCACGCGGCATCCGGTGCCCATCGTATTCCAGGCCGATGCTGCTGGTGATTGGCAATTCTTCATCGGTAATGCGCAGGCTACCGAGCCGCGTTACGACATCGCCGCGCTCAGCGACAAACTGCGCGATGCATCCGCCAACAGTGCCACCGCCAGCGCCGTCGAACCCAACACCGCCTTCCGCAAAACCGCCACCGCACCCGAGGTCGGCGAGATGGGAGCAGCGCTTGATGTTTCCGCGTGGTCCTTTCAACGCGAGGTGCAATTCAAAGAAGCCGGCGTCATTGAACTCGAACTCGATCCTGCCGTGCTTGCACGTTCCGCCAATGATCTGCACGACGTGCGAATCCTGCGCGATGGCCATCAGATTCCATTTCTCGCCATCAAACCGGGTCATGAGCATGAAGTGGACACCCCCTTTGCCGAAATGCCCGATCCCAAGACTCC
>Ga0209086_10000169_pt1 | contig 57809 bp, 50 predicted proteins | sample M_130207_XF_Meta_FD_187312 | JGI IMG/M metagenome (GOLD analysis project Ga0209086, IMG submission 187312) | Freshwater microbial communities from Lake Montjoie, Canada to study carbon cycling - M_130207_XF_MetaG (SPAdes) (version 2) | ecosystem: Environmental > Aquatic > Freshwater > Lake... | reverse complement strand
CCGCTCCGGTTCGCTCCGCTCACCTCCGCGAAACGGGACCGCCTCCCGAAATCCCAATGTGACATTTCTAAGTGGGCCAACCCTGTGACATTTCTATCTTGGTCCGACACCTTGAAACGCAACGCTTGACAGCGATTCATACTGACTGGATGATGCCGCCCGCCCGATGTGTCGTTGAAAATCGGCCGCCATTTCACAGATCGCTCATTGATGTGCGGCGTGTTATGAGCGGTGGCCGTGGGCTAAAGCGACCGGTCAAAAACATTTCAGGGGCGAGGTTTACCTCGCAGGGGAAGGATGACATGTCTAGTGGACAACGGCGGCTTGATATCGAAGAGATTGGCGGAGTTACCGTCGCCAAGTTCGTCGATAAGAAGATTCTCGACGAGACCAACATTCAAAACATTGGAAACCAGCTCTTTGCCCTCGTCGATGAAGACGGTCGCAAGAAGATCGTCCTCGATTTCAGCATCGTCGAGTACCTCTCCAGCGCGGCTCTCGGCAAGCTGATCACGATGGACAAAAAGGTCAAGGCGGCCAAATCCAAGCTGCGACTCTGCTGCATTCGCCCCGAAATCTACGAAGTCTTCGAAATCACCCGCCTCAACAAAATCTTCGATATCAAATCGACACAGGAAGAAGCGCTCGAAGGCATCTGATCTTTCGACCGTTTTCTAGTTGCAGCCGCTTCACAGCGGCTGCCTTTCTTTCACACCGGTTGTAAATACTCGTCATGCCGGTTCACGAACAATTCGAGGTCATCATTCCCAGCGATACCGAGGCGGGACAGGCGGTGCAGGAACGCATCGTCTCCCGGCTCGAGAGCTTGGAGTATTCCGTGCGCGACGTGTTCGGCGTGCGCCTTGCGTTGGAAGAAGCATTGGTCAATGCGATCAAGCACGGCAACGGGTTGGACCCCGATAAGACTGTTCGAGTGAACTGCCTCATCGAAGACGATCTGCTCCGAGTTGAAATCGAGGATCAAGGTCCCGGTTTCAACATGGGCGAAGTTCCGGACCCGACCGCCGAAGAAAACTTGGAGCGCCCTTGCGGTCGTGGCATCATGCTCATCAAGTCGTTCATGACGAACGTCGAGTACAACGCGAAGGGAAATCGCGTTGTCTTGGAAAAGAAACGCTCTCCCGCATGATGTCGTCTCTATCGAGATAGTGGTGTGCGGAATCTCCACGGGTCTCATGGTGGAACACGTCACGGTGAAGTGAGCGATTCCGATCTTCTTGATCTTGCCAAACAAACGAAAATGCCGAGCAGGTGCATCACCCGCTCGGCATTTTCGTTTGTTTGGATGTTTGAGAGCGAGAAGAACTCTCGTGACTTTGATCACGAAGGGCGATTCGTCGCTGACAGATCAGAGGACTTTCTCAATCGTCTCGCGCAGGACGGCTCCCGACTTTTGCAGGGCCATTTTTTCCTTGGGCCACAGGTCCACTTCGATCACGCCGAGGACGCCCTTGCGGCCGATGACTGTTGGGACAGAAATCGCGACATCGCGCAGTCCGTAAGCTCCGGTTTGGAGAGACGAGACTGGCAGGATGCGGCGTTGATCGAGGGCGATGGCGTGGACGACATCGGCGATCGAGACACCGACTGCGAAGCCGGCTCCACCCTTCTTCTTGATCACTTCGGCACCGCTGCCGCGCGTCTTCTTTTCGATGTCGGCGATGAGCTGCGAGTTCACACCCGGATACTTTTCGAGCGGCATGCCGGCGATTTGAGCCGCCGACCAGATCGGCACCATGCTGTCTCCATGCTCGCCGTAGATCGTGACATCGACCTGAGTCGGCGGCACATCCAGGCGTTGAGCCAGCAGGCTCCGCAGCCGCGTCGTATCGAGCACCGTGCCGAGGCCAATCACCTGCGACGCGGGCAGCCCGAGTTCCTTGATCGCCAGATACGTGAGGACATCGACCGGGTTCGAGACCACGAACACAATCGCGTCCTTGCGCAGGCCGCTCGACTTGAGTTCGCTCAGGATGCCTCGGAACAAGGTGACGTTACGGCCGATCAGATCGAGGCGACTCTCCTCCGGCTTGCGTCGCAGCCCGGCCGTGATCACCACGACATCGCTGTCCGCACACGACTTCATGTCGCCCGACGTGATCTTTTGATCGGCGAGCAAACTCGCCCCGTGCAACAGGTCCAGCGCCTGCCCTTCGCACGCTTCCTGGTTCACATCGACCAGATGAATGTGCCGCACAATCTTGCCTGCTTGCAGAGCAAACCCGGCACACGACCCAACCAAACCGCCACCGCCGATGATGCTGACTTTCATGACTGCTGACTCTTTCTTGCTTGGCTCATCTCTTGTCCCCTCGCCCCGGCTTTGCGGGGAGAGGGTTAGGGTGAGGGGTCTTGTCTGATCCATTGATGGTGGGTCGTCGCTCGGAGCGAGCTTGTCCCACCCTACTAAGAGTTCTCACTTGCTCATCGCTGCAACGACTTGTTCTGTGATGAGTCTCACCAGCGTCTCCATGTCCGGTTCCGAGGCCGCAGCGTTCTTGACACCACTGAGGATCGGAGCGGCTCCGGTGATCGCGTTGCCGGCACCTGCAGCGGCCTTCTGGCGTTCGAGGTAGCCCGCGTAGACCGGGGCTGGCTCGAACGCTTTCGATTGTGGCATGTTCTCTTTGTAACCGTCGCGGAACGCCGTGTTGCTGCACAGATCGCAGTCCTCGACGTGGAAGCGCGGGTCGTCGAAGCCGAGCTTCTTCTTCAGATCGAGCAGCTCGGTCGATTCACGTTCGTCGAGATAGGTGACTCGGCCGAGTTGTTTCGACAAGAGGAGAATACGGCAGTAGGCGTCGAGGATCTCGGTCTTCCAATATGCCTCTTCGATCGTCTTGCCGAACGTCACCGTGCCGTGGTTGGTGAGGATGATCGTGTTGGTTCCGTTCTTCAGGAACGGAACGACCGTGTTGGCGAAGGCGTGTCCGCCGGGAGTCTCATACGGCGCGATCGGTACCTCGCCCATGAAGACTTCGATCTCGGGGAGGATGCACTGTGGAATCGGTTCGCGAGCGACCGCGAAGGCCGTGGCATGTGGCGGATGGCAGTGAACGACCGCCTTCACGTCGGGGCGATGTTTCATGATGGCGAGATGGAGCAGGACTTCGCTGGTTCGCTTCCGCTTGCCGGCGATCTGCGTCCCTTCCATGTCCACTGCACAGATGTCGTCGGGCGTCATGAAGCCCTTGCAGATCATGGTCGGTGAGCAAAGAACTTCGTTTTCTCCGACGCGGATCGAGATGTTGCCATCGTTCGCCGCCGCGAAGCCCTTGTTGTAGACGCGACGTCCAATCTCGCAGATGTCTTCTTTGAGCTTCCGATCATTGATCCCGGTGTTCCACTGGCTGGCCATTGCTTGTTCCCTTGCGTTGCTTTTTCGTTTAACCGCGTGGCCAACGGCCCGCGTGCGATGGTCTATCAACTAGGGAACCAGTCTCGCCGTTCGTCGCGCGGGGCGTTGCCCACGCGGTTAAACGAGCGATTACCTTTCCCGGCTACTCCACTTCAATGTTGTCCAAAATACAGGCGTTGTAGGCGTCGAGCGGCTTGTAGTTGGGAGCGAACGGGTTGGCCGCTTCGCCTCCTTCACTGAAGCCGATCTTGGAGCCGGGCGACGCGCCCAACTCGTCGTACACGACGAGAGCCTCCTCTCGTCCTTTGTCATCTCCCTTGAGACCGGCGACCGTCAGTGGCACAACGACGAGCCACGTGCCACCCGCGACCATCGCGTTGCACTTGGACAGCGTCACTTTGCCAATCACTTCGCCGACTCGCATGGTTTGGTCTTCTCGTTCTTACTCTTGCTCTTGGTTTTGTCCCCTCGCCCCGGCTCTGCGGGGAGAGGGCTAGGGTGAGGGGGCTTCTGCCTTCCGCTTTGTCTCTTCTCTGTCACGCCACCGATTTCGCGACCCGCAACCCACCTCATCACACCTCCGCCAGGGGACTTACGTCCCTCGTTCAGAAAGCGAAGAGGGCTGACGCCCAAGCATCACCATCCCACTGGTACTTGCGGCTTCTTCGCCACACAGTCTCGCAGCAGGTTTCTCATTTCAATAAACGTCCGACCGGTCGGGTTGATGCAAACGACGTTCGCACCGAGGTGCTGCATCGTCAGTTCGAGTTGCTTCCGATCCGAGACGACCGCCGCCCGAACCCGCTCATTCCGATTCGCCCGGCACGCGATGATCTCGGCAAATTCGCTGAGGATCACCACGCCATCATGTTCCGCCTTGCTGATCGAACCGATCGCGAGTGTCGCCGCCTCGATCGCTTGTCCCACGAGTTCGATCTTCCAACCTTCCGGCTGCCGCTTCAGTCCGTCGTGCAGAGCCTTCACTGTCGGCGTGACCGACTGCACGATCAACTGCCACCGGGCGGCAAGTTTCGCCGTCGCACTTCCGCCCGCCGCCAGTTTGTCGATCCAGCTCCAATCCATTCGTTTCGTGTGCAGCCAGTCGCGAGCCGACGGCGTGAGGATCGAGCGTCGCCCAATCTTCAGCGGCTGCCCCACGCGAGCGGTCTCTTCCAACAGACCGGCCGTGATGACCGAAGCTGTCAGTTCGATGACCGCCGGTTTCTCAAACACCGGCTTCACAACGGTCGTCGCCTTGGTTGTGGACTTCGGCGACTCAACCACAGGGCGCACCGAGGCCGGCTGAAGTTGAGCCAGCACGTTCGACACGATCTGTTCGATGAGAGCCTGATCCACGGTTGTCTCTTGGTAGGGTGGGACGAGTCTTCGACGGCCCACCGAATTCTTCGCTTACATCTTCGATGGTGGGCCGGCGCTACGCTGGTCCCACCCTACGTCAGTCCACAATTCCCAACACATGCCACCGGGCCGGAGTCGTATCCGCTCCCACCATCTCTCGCGCCGTCTTGCCATCCGACGAGATGATGACCGTGTCTCCCTTGCCTCCACCCTGATTGTCGATCACCAATTGAGGCGACCCATCCGGCCCGCCTGTCGGATCGAGCGGCTGCACCAACAGCATCCGCCACCCGACGAGCGTCGGATGCTTCACTGTCGAGGTCGCTCGGCCAATCACTTTTGCGAACTGCATGACTTCACCAGAAACCAATCAGGATTTTTGACTACAGATTTCACGGATCGGTACAGATCAGAGAAGAATTCGGTAGTTGACTTGTTCGACGAGAATCTGAATTCGCTGAGTCGGGTGGCGTAAGCCCCCCGAATTCTTGGTTGCCATCAAGAGTCCGGGGGCTTACGCCACCCGGCTCACCAGTTCCTGATTAGCCTCCGCCTCAATTTGCCTGCGTCATATCTGTGCCCATCCGTGTTATCTCTGGTTGAAATCTTCTGCCTTCAGATCACTCGAAGATCATCGACCAACACACACCGTCGTTGTCTCGTGAACGTCATCGGGTTCGTGACGCCTTCGCCTGTTGGTGTGGCGATACTGAAGCTGAGATAGCCTTCGCCGCCGAGTCCGAGTCCTGCCATGCTTGGCCCGTTCTTGACGAACAGCGTCGTGTCCATGTCGCGGCCCATGCGGGTCATGTGGCGGACGTTGCGTGAGTGAATGAGGCTTGTGTGGCGGAAGCCGTGTTCAAATTCGAGGGCCAGTTCGACACCGTGAGCGAAGTTCTTGCAACGCACGAACGGGACGAACGGCATCATCTGTTCTTCGGGGACGAACGGGTTCGACGTGTCGGTCTCACCGAACAGCAGTTGTGTTCCCGCGGGGACGCGGACGCCGATCAATTCGGCCAGCTTCGAGGCATCGAGACCGACCAGTTCACGGTTGAGGTGATAATGATCGCCCGGCTTCGTCGGTGGAGTGAACGCCAACTTTGAGAGGGCGTCGATCTCGCGATCGTTCAGGCGGTAGGCCCCGTGACGTGGCATCGTGTCCATCAGTTGGTCGAAGATTGCCTCGACGGCGAAGACTTCCTTTTCGCCGATGCAGAGGAGGTTGTTGTCGTAAGCGGCCCCCTTCACGATCGAGGCGGCGGTGTTTTCGAGGCACGCCGTTTCATCAACGACCACGGGCGGGTTGCCCGGCCCGGCGACGATGGCCTTCTTGCGGCTTTCCATCGCGGCGCGAGCAACCGCAGGTCCACCCGTCACGCAGAGCAGTTTGACTTGGCGATGCGAGAAGATTTCCGCAGCAGTCTCCAGCGTCGGCTTCTCGATGATCGTGATCAGGTTTTCGAGTCCGGTTGCTTTGAAGATCGCCTTGTTGAAGCGGCGAACTCCTTCGCAGGCGATGCGCGCACCGCTCGGATGCGGGTTCACGACGAGCGTGTTTCCACCCGCCACCATGTTGATCACGTTTCCCGCCAGCGTCGGCAGCGAATGCGTGACGGGAGTGATCGCGCCAATCACGCCGAACGGCGCGTACTCGGTGATGCTCAGTCCGTGATCGCCGCTCACGGCATCGGTTCGCATGAACTCGACACCGGGGACGAGCTTGATGATCTTGAGCTTCTCGATCTTGTGATCGAGCCGTCCGATCTTCGTCTCTTGGAATTCGAGCGTGCCGAGTTCCTCTGCCTGCGTGTCGCAGATTTGGCGAACGCACTCGATGGCTTGTGACCGCGAGGCGAGTGGCGAGTCGCTCAGCTTCTTGAATCCGTCGTTCGCGGCAGCGATCGCCTGATTTGCCGATTGGAACACGCCCCAATCGCCGTCCCGCTGCGGAGCGGCCCCGTTTTTGGGAGCCTTCCCCAACTGGGCGAGCACTTCCTGAACAACCTGACGAATGGCTTCGGCATTGGCTTGCATGATGAATGGTCTCGATGTTTGTTGGTTTGTTTTTGCTATCGCCCCACCGGACTTGCCCCGGTGGCTCGCGGGTCGTTGCACTACTTGATTACTGGCATTTCTCTTGCGGAGGAGCGGTCGCTCTGAAGAGGAATGGTCGTTCTGAATCTGAAATGGTCGTTCTGAAGAAGTAGTGCAGAAACCTGTTTCCACCGGGACAAGCCCGGTGGGGTTGTGTTCTATGTGTTGAAGTTCAATCCAATTCCCGCTTCATCTCCTCGGCCCAACCTTCAAACTGCCCCTGCGACGGGAACGAGATCGCCATCACGGCGAGCAGGAACACGACTGGACCGTAGGACCAGAACTGCTTCTCAACGATGTAGGCGACCAAATTGAAGAACGCGCCCGCTTCGAGTACGGCCATTCCGACAACCGTCTTGGTGACGTAGAGGTTTGCCAGTTGAGGCATCAGGTCCGAATCGCTCGCTTCTTTCAATTTGGCTTTCGCGCCGTTGACGATGATGGTCGGCAGGATGAATCGCATCACGACCATCATCGCGGCCGTGCCCGCTCCAATGAACGAGATCATCGGCGACTGAGCTGGTTGACCTTTGCCAATGAAGTACGCGACGCCAGCAAAGATCACCACGCCTTGGATCAGCGCACCGGCAATGATCATCGCCGTACGCCCGACCGACGCGGGACGAATTGGTTGAGAAGCTTGAATCATTTCTTCCCTCCCGCCGCATCGCCTTTGGCGTCGAAGATCGACTTCGGCCCGAGATGAACCGAGTCCACGATGCCGATGATGGCGCAGTCGATGGGCAGCGGTTTCGTCTGCGGCGTGAAGCGGGCACTCGACCCCTGCACGATCATCACGACTTCGCCCTCACCCGCGCCGACCGTATCGACGCAGATAAACGTCCGGCCCGTCGAGACGAGACCCGACTGGTCCTTCTCGTTGACGCGCAGCGGTTCGACGACGAGCAGCTTCTGGCCGACCATCGCGTCCACCTTCTGCGTCGAAACCACACTGCCTGTCACACGAGCGAGGAACATCTGATTCACTCCAAACGCCACCGGGCTTGTCCCGGTGGATTGAGGTTTTTGCACTACTCACGGCTCGTCGGCACGATTCGCTGTCGAGTAGTGCAGAAACCTGTGAACCACCGGGGCAAGCCCGGTGGGGTTTCGGTCTATGTTGGTTATTTCAGTCCGACGGCTTCCGCCGTTTGTCTTGCAACAACAATCTCTTCGTTCGTCGGGATCACCCAAATCTGCGTCTTGCTGCTTGCTGCTGAGATGCAGACTTCACCGCCTCGTGGCACCGAATTGTTCTTGGCTTCGTCGAGGACGATCCCCGCCCATTCCATATTCTTGCAGACGTTCGCTCGAATCTGTGGACCGTTCTCACCGATGCCGCCACTGAAGACGATCGCATCGGCTCCGCCTAACACCGTGAGGTACGAGCCGAGGTACTGCCGGATCGACGCGACGAACACGTCGAGCGCGAGTTGTGCTCGGGCATTTCCCTTCGCAGCAGCCTCTTCGACATCGCGGCAATCCTGGCTGACGCCGCTCAGTCCGAGCAGCCCCGCCTTGCTCGAAAGGTCTTCTAAAATTTGAGCCAGCGTCTTGCCGGTTTTCCTGAGCAGGATCGGCAACGCGAACGGGTCGAAGTCGCCGACGCGGTTGTTCTGAAGCAACCCGGTCTGCGGACTCATCCCCATGCTCGTCGCTTGTGACTTGCCATCGCGTGCCGCACAGAGGGAATTGCTTCCGCCCAAGTGGCACGTGATGACCTTCAAATCGCTGCGTCCCAGCAACTGCGCCATCCGTGTGTTGAGGTACCGATGGCTCGCGCCGTGGAAGCCCCAACGTTTGATTTCGTACTGCTCGGCCCACTCCAGCGGGATCGAGTAGAGCTTGTTCTCGGGCGGGATCGTGTCGTGGAAGGCCGTTTCCAACGCCGCGACCAACGGGATCTGAGGGAACGCCGCTCGGAGCTGCCTCATCGCCTTCGCGTACATCGGATTGTGAGCCGGGGCGATGTCCGACAGGTCTTCCATCTTGGTGAGCAACTCGTCGGTGACGATTCGCACACCGCTCATGTTCCCCGCAAACACGGCCTTGAACCCGATGGCCGCGACCTCGCTGACCGACTTCACGCAGCCGTACTCGGGATGCGTGAGTTGGTCCAAACAAATCTGCACGGCCGCCGCGTGATCCAGCACCTGTTGCGACGACTCTTCTTTCCGCCCGTTGATCTCAACGAAGCACGCACTGTTGGCCTGACCGATCCGGTCAATACCGCCTCGCGCGAGCTGCGTCTCCGACGGGAGATCGAACAGCCGATACTTGAAACTCGTCGATCCAAGATTCGCAACCAGCACCTTCATGGCATGACTCCGTTCGTGGGGTTGTGAGAGTTTTCTGAGCGGGGTGGCGTCAGCCCCCCGGTTCTTCTGCGACACGTCGAACGGGCTTCCGCCCAAGAGCCAGGGGGCTGACGCCGCCCCGCTCAGAAAGCCGTGTCGCGAACAGCTCTCCTCAAATGAACTGTTCCATCAGGGTTTGAGATGGTCGGGCAATGATGTGAGCACTGACCAACTCACCGATCTTCGACGCGGCGGCGGCACCGGCGTCAACAGCGGCTCGCACCGAGCCGACATCGCCCCGGATGACCGTCGTCACGTAGGCTCCGCCGATCTGAATCTGCTTGACCAACTTGACGTTGGCCGCCTTGAGCATGGCATCGGCCGCTTCGATCTGAGCGACCAAGCCTTTTGTTTCGATCAAACCAATCGCTTCATTCATGGGAATCTGTCCGTTCTGCTTAGGAGCCGCTATCGGCTGCTGCGGGCGTTGGCCCGAGGTTGGGATGGAACTCGCGGTTGCGATGGGACTCACAGGTGAGACCACCGCCATTTCAATCGGTGCTGCGGACGAGGCCGTCGCACCGACCGTCGTCACAGGCTCACTGACGACCACTTTCCGAGCAGCTTTCTTCGCCGGTCGCTTCGCCGCAGCTTGCTTGGAGGCAGGCTGCTTCGTCGCTGGCGTGGAAGAGGCGTCACTCTTACTGGCCGTTGTTTTCTTGGTGGCCTTCTTCGGCATGTCAGTCTCCTTCCTTCAACAGGAGAAGGAAATCAGGAGGCGGCACCCTTGTCAGCCTTCGGCTTTGGCAGCACGGCAGCGAGTTCCTCGTGCGGACGAGGAATGACCTGGACGCTGACGACTTCGCCAATCTTCGCGGCGGCACTGGCACCGGCGTCAATCGCAGCCTTCACGGCGGCGACATCGCCCACCACGAACGCCGTGACCAAGCCGCTGCCGACCTTGTCCCAACCAACCATCTTCACATTGGCCGACTTGAGCATCGCATCGACGCCCTCGATCAAGCAGACCAAACCCTTGCACTCCAACATTCCCAACGCTTCGCTCGCCATGACTGTTTTCCCCTCATCAAGATCAAGAAAGAACCGAAACTGTAGTTGCTCGATAGCCATAAGCTGGTCGCTCTAGCTGTAAGCTCAAACACAAACCAAAACTGACCGGTCATTAGTCATTAGGGAAAGGCCGGGAATTCGCGTCTTCATTCCTAATGACTGCCTCACTTCCTCAGTGCTGCTCACACGCACAGGCGTGCGGCTTGATCAACTCGACATGCGTTGCCGCTGGCAGGTTGACCGCGTTCCCTTCGTCGGTATCGAGGTGAACTTCGAGCTTCACCTTTGCGTCGCCTCGCACAGCGAGGTCTTCGAGGACCGTCGTGCAGGAAGGCGACTCAATGCGGAGGTGCATCCGATCACCATTCTTCACGCCGTACTGTTCCATGTCGGCGGGACTCATGTGGACATGCCGCATTGCGCGGATGACCCCTTGTTTCAACTCGACGACTCCGGCAGGACCGACCAAGACGCAACCGGGCGTGTCGTGGTGATCGCCGCTGATCCGGATCGGCGCGTCGATGCCGAGCGAGATTGAGTCCGTGAAAGCCAGCTCGACCTGAGACGGTCGGCACGGCCCGAGAACTCGTACTTCCGGCAGCATCCGCTTGCGAGGCCCGACAACCATCACGGTTTGCTTGGCCGCGAAGAAGCCGTCCTGGTAGAGCGATTTCATCGGCTCGAGCGTCGCACCTTTGCCGAACAGAATCTCAACGTGTTCTTCGGAGAGATGGACATGCCGCGCCGAGATGTTCACCACGAGCGGGTTCCGCTCGGGAGTGGCACTCACCGGAGCCGCCTGCGCGGGCGAGACCCCAAGTTGCTTCTCCAGCACCGAACGAACAACTCGCTCGATATCCGATCGACTGTAACCAGCGGTCAATGTCGTCATCGTGCCCCGTCCGTATTTTTTAGGGTGGGACCAGCGGCGCTCCGCCACGCCGGCCCACCAGAACAACTGTCGATATTAAAAACTGGTGGGCCGGCGCTCGAAGCGAGCTTGTCCCACCCTACTGTCACTCCGCGATCGTCAGTTCAATTCCCACGCCGCGAATGATCTCGCGCCACGAGTCGCTCAGTCCCGCATCGACGATCATCCGCGTCACTTTCGACAGTTCGCAGAGGTGAGCCAGTGCCGACCTCCCGAACTTGCTGCTGTCCGCCACCACCCACACCTCTTTGGCCGCTTCGAGCATCAGCCGCTCGCATTCGACGAGCAGCGTGTTGCTGTTGAAGAGACCTTTCTCCGTGATGCCACCCGTCCCCATGATGACTCGCGGCACATGGACCTCCCGCAAGGCGGCTTCCGCCAGCGGTCCCAGTGCCACGCCCGTTCGCGGGTACAGATAGCCTCCAATCAAAATCAGTTCGATGTTCGGTTGTTGAGCCAGCAGGTTGGCGATGGGGAGCGAATTGGTCACGACCTGCAACGCCTTGCCCACCAGCTCCCGAGCCACTTCCAACGTCGTCGTTCCCCCGTCGAGCAAGATCGTTTCGCCGGGCAGAATCAGGTCAGCAACCACTTTAGCGATGGTCTGCTTTTCTAGGCTGGCCCGTTGAAACCGCTCCTCGAACGGCGTGATCGACTCTCCCGTGTAAGCGGCTCCTCCCCGCGTCCGTCGAATCTGTCCAATTCCGTCAAGATACTCCAAATCCCGTCGCACTGTGGACTCACTTGCTCCGAGGCGAGTCACTAGTTCCTGAAGGGACACAAATCCTTGCTGTTCAATCGCCTGAAGAATCTCATCTCGTCGCTGGTCGAGGATCATAGACATGGCAAGCTTTCCTGAGATTCATCCGAAAAGACGCCAACTCATTCGGAGTCTCTCAAACTTAACCCAGACTACCGTCCTGACCCACGATTGCAAACAACTTCAGTCATAATCTGTCACTGTAATGATGGATTGTCGGCCAAATGATGACGGCTTCTGAGTCTCAGGCTCCGTTGTCACGAGGCGTTGCAAAAGTACAACATGGCGAGAAGTTTGGAGGCCATGTCGTCTGACTCGACGCCATTTTTCTGATCTTCGCGACCGACAGAGTCGCACAAACCGGAAAACCCTTCTCAACGGGAACACTCCCCTGAAAGAAGTGATCTGCAAGCAGATGCTCTCAAGCCCGAAGTGTGAAACGTGAAGGATCGGCAGATGACATGTCTGTGGCTTGGCGGGTTTTGTCAAAGCGCGTAGACTCGCCCCGACTTGAATGACTTGATCCCCGAGTGAGATCGCCGCTGGTGCGAGATTGCCATGCGAAGGCGGGGCTGTTGCTCAAGCAACCACTCGACACACCATTCGGAAGGGAGACGCGGATGCGGGGGCGACTGCTGGTTTTGGCGTTGTTCGTCACGTTGGGTTTGAGCTTGCTCACCCAACCCGGCGGCGTGCTTGTTCGTTCGGCTCAAGCGGCGACCGAGGACGAATACTTCGAGTTAATGAAGCTGTTCGTGGACACGTTCGAGCAGATCGACCGCAACTATGTGAAGCCGGTTGATCGTCGCGAACTGCTCGACGCGGCCATGCGTGGGATGGTTCTCAAACTCGACCCCTATTCGTCGTACATCGATACCTCGGAACTCAAGCAGTTCAACGAGTCGGTCGAGCAGGAGTTCGGCGGGATCGGAATCCAAGTGACGGTCGATCCGAAGACACGTCAGTTGATGGTGATGGTCCCGATCTCAGGAACTCCCGCCTACAAAGCCGGCCTGCGAGCGGGAGACCGAATCCTTGAGATTGACGACAAGCCCACCGCGGATTTTCCGGAAGGCCGCGAAATGGACTCCGCCGTCAAGTTGATGCGCGGCAAGCCGGGTGAAGTCGTGAAGCTCAAAATTCAGCACAAGGACGATGCGGAGCCGATCTCGCTGGAGATCATTCGCGCCATCATCAAAACCCCGACCGTGCTCGGCGACCACTATGACAAGGAGGGCAATTGGATCTATTTCCTCGAAGGGGAGGACAAGATCGGCTATCTCCGTCTGACCAGTTTCGCTCGCAACAGCACCGAGGAAATTCATGAGCAACTGGAGCGACTCAAGAAGGATGGCATGAAGGCGCTGATCTTGGATTTGCGGTTCAATCCGGGCGGGCTACTCACTGCGGCGACGGCGATCTCGGACTTCTTTATTGAGAGTGGTGTGATCGTCAGTACCAAGGGACGTAACACGGACGAACACGTCGTCAAAGCGAAAAAGGCCGGAACCTACAGCGGCTTTCCAATGGTGGTTCTCGTGAATCGCTACAGCGCGTCGGCCAGCGAGATCGTTAGCGCGTGCCTGCAAGACCACAAGCGAGCGATCATCGTGGGCGAGCGGACGTGGGGTAAGGGGAGCGTGCAAAACGTAATCGAACTGGAGGGAGGCAAGAGCGCCCTCAAGCTGACCACCGCGAGCTATCACCGCCCGAGTGGTAAGAACATTCATCGCTTTCCCAAAGCGACCGAGAAGGAAGAATGGGGCGTGATGCCGGACGCCGGCTTTGAAGTGAAGCTGTCCGACGAGGAAATGACCAAGCTGTTTGAAGCTCGTCGCGAGCGAGAGACCGTCCGGCTCGATGGGTCTGCTCCGAAGATCGACTTCGTGGATGGGCAGCTTGCCAAGGGGGCGACTTGGTTGAAGGAGCAACTCCTCGCCAAAAAGCCCGAGAGCGAGAAGCCCGCTGATGCCGAAAAGCCTGCAGAAGGAGCTGACAAACCCAAGGCCGAAGAGAAACCCACCGAGAAGAAGGAGGGAGCTGGTCTTCCTTCACGACTGGGACAACAGTTCGTCGAAGCGTTTCTCGAATGGCAGCGAGTATCCTTGGGGCAACCGTCCCGCGCGGCGTGAGATCAGGCTGTGAGCACGCAGCCGGGACAAGTTGTCCCGGCTCTTTTTGTTTTGAGGCCGATCTGTGTCAGAGCCCCTTCCACCTCGCCGCTTGCTTCTCGCGATCGAGTCTTCTTGCGATGAGACCGCAGCGGCGGTGATCGACAGTAATCGGCGAGTCCTCTCGAACGTCGTGGCCACTCAGCACGAACTGCACGAACGGTTCGGCGGCGTTGTTCCGGAGATCGCGTCGCGGGCACATCTCGAACGAATTCTGCCGGTGATCGACGAGGCATTGAAGAAGTCGGGCGCGAGTCTCTCTGAGATCGGCGCGGTCGCCGTCGCGACGCATCCGGGTTTGGTCGGTTCGCTGTTGGTCGGTCTCACCGCCGCGAAAACGCTCGCGCTGGTCCTTGATGTCCCGCTGCTCGCGGTCAACCACATCGAGGCTCATCTGTATGCCTGTCGCATGGCGGCGGGGCGTGACGTGTTTCCGGCCGCCGGTCTGGTGGTGAGTGGCGGTCACTCAAACTTGTACGACTGCCGCTCACCCGTGGAGTTCGATCTGCTCGGCTCGACCACTGATGATGCGGCGGGAGAGGCATTCGACAAAGTGGCTCAGATTCTGGGACTCGAGTATCCCGGCGGGCCGCTGATCGAAAAGATCGCCGCGACAGGCAACCCGCGCGCATTTTCGTTTCCACGCACATATCTCAAAGCCGAGCGACTCGACTTCAGCTTTAGCGGCCTGAAAACCGCCGTTCTCTATGCGGTACGAGGTACTCCCGGCGCACGCAATCGACCTGTACTTCCACCGATGACGCCTCAGCGGACGGCTGACATCGCCGCCAGCTTTCAAGCTGCAGTCATTGAGGTTCTCGTAGGGAAGTGCGATCAGTTGCTGAGTCGCACGGGGAGGAAGACGTTGCTTGTGGGAGGGGGCGTCGCGGCGAACACTCTGCTACGCGAACGCCTTAAACAACTGGCCAGTCTTCGGCGAATCGAACTCATCATCGCCCCACGCGAGTACTGCACCGACAACGCCGCGATGGGAGCACTCGGCTGGGAGTTGTGGGAACGCGAGATGTTCTCGCCGCTCGATATGGATGTCTTGCCGGGACTGGTGAGGAAGCGAGCGGCGACAGGTTGACAGCCTGTTGAAAAACGTAGGGTATGCCTCCGGCTTGCTCGATTTCTCGTGGTAAAGACGGGCCAGCGAGACGCTTACTCTAAGTTTTTCAACAGGCGACCAAGAGAGGTTTTCCGAACCTACCTGAGTCACTCAAGCCCGATTCGGGGACTTGGCAGGGCACTAGCCGCAGTTTTGGATCGCAGCTACACTCGCGACCTTCGTCATCGAGGGCAGAAGGGGAGTGTTCCTCTTCGGCGGTGGCGGGAGGATACTTTTACCCAGAGCGGCAAGCCGGAAAGACTGGCTCCGTTCGTCGGTGCGTTCAGTCGCGGTCGTCTTCATGAGATGACAATGACGCGAGAGCGTGGCCGCTTACTCACGACGGGATTGTTCTAGTATGGTCGATCGGAATTTGCTGCGGGAGTTTGATGTTAGCGATGCGGACTTGGAAGCGGCGTTGGGGCTGTCACTAGCCGACGCGGAAGCCGCTGAAGAGGCACTGATCGCCGAGTACAACCTGCGAGACGCCGGCTACGACGTCAACGCGGTACTCGAAGGCACGATCGTGCGAGTAGAAGGCGAAGAGGTCCTGATCGACATCGGATACAAGAGCGAAGGAATTGTTCCGCTCGACGAATGGTCCGACACCGACGAACCGCCTGTGGCTGGTCAACGCATTTCGGTTCTGCTCGAAGAAATCGAAGACGAGTTCGGACTGATCCTACTCTCGAAGCGCAAAGCCGACCGCATTCGCGAGTGGGAAAAGATCATCAGCACCCACAAGGAAGGGGACATCGTCAAGGGCGAAGTTCTCAAGAAGATCAAGGGTGGTCTGCTGGTCAACATCGGTGTAAACGTCTTCCTGCCCGCGAGCCAAGTCGATATTCGCCGTCCTCAAGACATCGATTCGTACCGCGGCAAGGTCATCGAGTGCCTGATCCTCAAGATCGACGAAGCCCGCCGCAACATCGTCGTTTCTCGCCGCCGACTGATCGAAGTCCAACGCGAACAAATGAAGAAGGCTCTGCTGTCGGAACTGGTCGAAGGCCAAATCCGCAAAGGCGTGGTCAAGAACATCGCCGACTTCGGTGCGTTCGTGGACCTCGGCGGCATCGATGGCTTGCTGCACATCACCGACATGAGCTGGGGCCGCATCAGCCATCCGACCGAGATGGTCCGCATCGACCAAGAGGTCGAAGTCATGATTCTGCACGTCGATCGCGACAAGGAAAAAATCGCGCTCGGTCTCAAGCAGAAAGAATCGAGTCCTTGGGACAACGTCGAAACCAAGTACCCAGTCGGTACGAAGATTCGCGGCGAAGTCGTCAACGTGATGTCTTACGGTGCGTTCGTGAAGCTGGAAGACGGCATCGAAGGGCTGGTTCACATCAGCGAGATGTCGTGGACGAAGCGAGTCAATCACCCGACCGAACTCGTCAATCCAGGCGAAGAAGTCGATGTCGTCGTGCTGGGGATCAACAAAGAGAAGCAAGAGATTTCGCTGGGCATGAAGCAAGCTCAGTCGAATCCGTGGGACGAAGTTGCCGCCAAGTACCCACCGGGTGCGACGGTCAGCGGGACGGTTCGCAACCTCACCAACTACGGTGCCTTCATCGAGTTGGAAGAGGGTGTCGATGGGTTGCTGCACGTCAGCGACATGTCTTGGACTCGCAAGATTTCGCACGCGAACGAGTTGCTCAAGAAGGGCGATCCGATCAGTTGCCAAGTCATCTCGGTCGATCAGGAACGGAAACGCATCGCGCTCGGCCTGAAGCAACTCGCAGGCGACCCGTGGGAAACCACAATCCCCGAGAAGTACCAACCGGGATCACAGGTCATCGGCAAGGTCACGAAGATCACCAACTTCGGAGTCTTCGTCGAACTCGAACCGGAGTTGGAAGGTCTGCTGCACGTTTCGGAACTGTCGGACCAAAAGGTCGAGAATCCCGAAACATTCGTCAAAGTCGGCCAAGACTTGGATGTCCGGATTCTGCGGATTGATTCCAATGATCGGAAGATCGGACTCAGTCGCAGAAGTGCGGTTGAGATCCAAGCAGCGGCTGCGGCGGCCAATGAACCGAAGGCTGATGCTCAGCAAGCGGCTCCCAAGGTCCGTGGAGAACTCAAAGGCGGAATGGAAGGCTCATCCGGCCCACTGTTCACCATGGGTGGCCCCGCGGAAGAGGACAAGGCGGAAGAGGCCAAGGTGGAAGAGGCGACGCCTGTTGAGTGACTCTGATTTCGCGCGTCCGGTGGTCGCGTGTAGTTCAAGAATCCTAAGAGTCAAGCGGCGTCATGCAGTTTGATTCGAGAAACCTTGCGGCCCTCCGGCACGTTCCGGAGGGCCGTTATTATTGCGCCGTCTTCCCATTTTCTCTGATCGTTTCCCGTCATACGCCTGTCTCAGTTTGGAATTTTTGGAGTCCAACTCCGATAACACTCTGGGCGGAACTCCGCCGTTCAGTTGGCCACAGGAGGTGGCGTGTTATTCCACCTGACTCCTGACGGACAGACACTTCGATGGCCAAGACCACACGGCTACGCAACGCACCCACAGGTGCGCAAACTCCGCTGGAGACGTATCTCCGCGAAATCAACGAGACCGCATTGTTGTCTGCGGAGGAAGAAAAAGAACTCTCCAACCGCATCACAGCGGGGGATGGCAGCGCCCGGGACCGAATGGTCCGCGCGAATCTGCGGCTCGTCGTGAACATTGCCCGTGCATACACAAACAAGGGCCTGCCCATTCAGGACTTGATTGAAGAGGGCAACCTCGGGCTGCTGCGTGCGGTGGAGGGCTTCGATCCCGACATGAACACCCGGTTCAGCACCTATGCGAGCTATTGGATCAAGCAGTCCATCAAGCGGGCGCTCATCAATTCGGCGAAGACGATCCGCATTCCGGCGTACATGGTGGAGCTGCTCTCCAAATGGCGTCGAGCCACGGCAAAGCTCGATGGCGAATTGGGGCGACCACCAACTCAGGAAGAAGTCGCCAAGGAACTGCAGCTTCCGAAGAAGAAGCTGAGCATCGTGAAGACCGCCATCCACCTCTACAACATGACGCCGCAGACGGATGAGGACGATGGCGGATGGACGATGAGTGACATGATCGCCGACGAGCGCCAAAAAGGTCCCGAAGTTGAGATGGTTGATGCGGACAACCTCAAACACGTCTATCGGATGCTCGACACAATGGACCCGCGCGAAGCGACGATCCTGCGGATGCGATTCGGTCTCGACGATGCCGAGCCTCGAACTCTGAAGGAGATCGGCGAGTCTCTCGGCCTGACGCGCGAGCGGGTCCGGCAGATTGAGAGCGAAGCGCTCAAGCGGTTAGCCAAGGGTCTTTTGGGCGAATGACCGATAGGCGAGCGGCTGAAGTCCGGCTTAGCTCTGTTCGCCGGACTTCTCTTCAGACAGGAATTCAGGTCTGTCTCGACACCCAGAGAAGTGAAATCCGGCTTTCCGAAAAGCCGGATTTCTGATGCTCGATTAGAAGATCGAGTGAATCACTTCGCCGCGACTGATGGGGAGCGGGCGGCCGAGTGCGTCGTGGATTTCGGTGTCGGCCGAGTAGCCGAGGCAGTGGTAGATCGTGGCCATCAGATCGTGTGGCTCGATGCGTCCCTCGAGCGGGAATGCCCCTTGAGCATCCGATGATCCGTGAACCACTCCGCCACGGACGCCACCTCCAGCGAGTGCAATTGAGAAGACGCTGCCCCAGTGATCGCGTCCAGCGTTCGCATTGAATTTGGGAGTGCGACCGAACTCACCGAGCCAGACGATCAACGTCTCGTCGAGCAGGCCGCGTTCGCTGAGGTCTTCGATCAACGCCGAATAGGCTTGGTCCATGATCGGCATCAGGAAGTCTTTGCTCGACTGAGCGTGCAGCGTGTGCGTGTCCCAGCCTCCCTGATTCGGCTTGTCAGCGATGCGAGTCCAGTTGATGCGGACGAGCGACACACCCGCTTCGACCATGCGTCGCGCGAGCAGCACGCTCTGCGCATAGCGTGAGCGGCCGTAACGGTCGCGCACGGAAGCAGGTTCCTGATTGAGGTCGAACGCTTGTCGAGCGGCCGATCCACCGAGCAGCCCCAGCGCCTGTTGCGACTCATCGTCGTACCGCTTCACTGAGGAGGCGTTTGCCTCGGCGTTCACATTCCCGATACGCCGATTAAATTGACCGAGCAGCTCACGGCGTCGATCAAAGCGTGTGGTTGGTAGGTCATCGGGAAACGAAAGATCGGGGATTTTGAATTGAGGCGAACTGGGATCGCAGTGAATCAGCCACGGATCGAAGCGTCGGCCAAGGAACCCCGCGTCTTGGCCTGGCCACGGAAAATTGCCGTCGTTCCAGACATGTTCGGGAAGTGCGATCGCACCGGGGAGGCCGTTGCGCGAGCCTCGCAACTTGCGCACGATGCTGTCGGCGCAGGGCCACAAATTGGGAGCCTTTGCCGTGACGCTCTCGGCATTGAGCGGGACGTGCGGCACGCCGGTGAGCATGGCGTACCCGCTCGATGAATGAGCATTGTCGCCGGTGGTAACGGCTCGCAGGACGGCGATCTTGTCGGTGAGCAGCGCGGTGCGCGGCATCAGCTCGCCGACGGTGAGACCACTCGTGCGAGTGGCGATGGGCTGAAACGGGCCGCGGACTTCGAGGGGAGCATGTGGCTTCGGATCCCACGTCTCGTGCTGGGCCGGTCCACCCATGAGCCAGAAGAGAATCACCGACTTCGCCCGCCCGAATGATGCTGCCGATTGACTCACGCCCGCCCCGCGAGCCGCTTCGTCCTGAGCGATCGCTCGTGCTGACATCAGGTTCGCCAGCGAAAGCCCTCCCGCACTGAGACCCCCGATGCGCAGGCAATCCCGCCGCGACAAATTGCAGTCCGCGCGAGGCCCTCGAGTGTCATTAGTCTGCATAGGAAGACTCCTCTCTCTACGGGATGGCCCAAAAAGTCGGCCGAGTTCTGTTTGCAGTCGTCAGCCATGTGGCGGTTGATGACTGCAAACCTATTTTATCGTTTCACAGCTTTGTCTGAGATGTCCTTGCGGCACCAAGCACCGTCCCAGCGGATGCACTTCACCGCTTGATAGGCTTTGAGCTTGGCCTCGGCGAGGGAGTCTCCCAACGCAGTGACACCGAGGACTCGACCGCCGTCGTTGACGATCTGATCTCCGACTTGAGTCGTCCCTGCGTGGAAGACCTTGGTGTCGGGAACGAGTGCCGCCTCTTCGAGTCCACGCAGCGGCTTCCCCTTTTCGTAGTCGCCCGGATAGCCGGCCGAGGCCATCACGACGCAGACCGAGGAACGCTCGTCCCATTCCAGCGGTTCGATTTCGTCGAGCTTGCCATCGGCGACGGCGTACATGATTTGAGCGAGGTCGGACTTCAGCCGCATCAACACCGCTTGCGTCTCGGGATCGCCGAGCCTGACGTTGAACTCGATCACTTTCGGGCCTTGGTTGGTGAGCATCAAGCCCGCGTATAGGCATCCCGAAAACGGGCGGCCCGCTTTGTTCATCTCGTGAACGGTCGGCACCAGAATCTTCTCGACGATCACATCGACGACCTCGGAAGTCATGATCGGGATCGGCGAGTAAGCTCCCATCCCGCCGGTGTTCGGCCCGGTGTCTCCATCGAACGCGGCTTTGTGATCTTGAGCGGCTTCAAGCGGGACGATCGTTGTTCCATCGACGAAGGCCAGCAGGCTCGCTTCTTCTCCCACGAGAAAATCCTCCACGACGATCTGCATCCCGGCGGCGCCAAAATCCTTGTGGATCAGCATCCGCTTGATCGCCTCGCGGGCCTCGATCTTAGAGAAACAGACGACGACACCCTTGCCTGCCGCCAAGCCATCCGCCTTGATGACGAAACGCTCCACGTTCTCTCGTTCGTCGATGTAGCTCATCGCTTCGGCGGCATTTTTAAACGTGCGAAAGTCGGCCGTCGGAATCTTAGCCTTGGCCATCATCTCCTTGGCGAACCGCTTCGAGCCTTCCAGTTCTGCGGCGAGCTTCGATGGTCCGAAGACTCTCAAACCGGCCTTCTTGAATTCATCGACGATCCCCGCCACGAGCGGCACTTCGGACCCGACGACGGTCAAGTCGATCTTCTCGGTCTGAGCGAACTTGATGAGCTGCGGAAAGTCGGTCGCCTTGATCGCCACGTTCGTCACGTCGAGGCCCGTCCCCGCATTGCCCGGCGCGCAGAAGACCTGCGTGACCGAAGGAGATTGCTTGAGCTTCCACACCAGCGTGTGTTCGCGTCCACCGTTGCCAATCACGAGAATCTTCATTGTCGAGTCTGAATCCTGAGAGAAGTCGAAGTCGTTGCGGTTGCGGTCCTAATAGCCTGTCGAGAAAGCGTAGGGTAAGCGTCTCGCTTGCCCTATTCCCGACGACATTCACGGGCAAGCGAGACGCTTACCCTACGTTTTTCAACGGGCTGCCCAACGCTGCCGTCTGTAAGGACGGCGATGATAGCAGCGACTGGCACACGCCTGTAGTTCACTCGGTGACGATGCCGCGTGAGACGCGAAGATCGTTGATTGCCTCACGCCGAAGCCCGCCGCTATCATCCTGCTGCATCGAATTGGACTGGCCCGACGGAATCTCTGCCGAGCCTTTTTTGTCAGTAGAAGGAAGTGAAATCGTGTTCGGAACGATGGCGATGGTAGGGGCGACGGGCGCGGTCGGTCGCATCATGTTGCAGTTGCTGGAAGAGCGGCCGATGCTCGCGAAGACGTATCGGTTCTTGGCATCGGCTCGCAGTGCTGGGACGACGATCCAGTTCAAAGGTCAGGACTACACGGTTGAGTTGCTCGAACCTGCCGCGTTCAAGGGTGTCGATCTCGTCATTGCCAGCACGCCAGACGAAGTTGCCGCTGAATACCTGCCGCACGCCATCGCCGCCGGATGCAAGGTGATCGATGAGTCGGGCTACTTCCGTATGCACGACGACGTGGCGCTGGTCATTCCTGAGATCAACCCGCAAGACGCGCTCAACGCGAAGGGGATCATCGCCAGCCCGAACTGCTCGACGACACAGATGGCTCTCGCGCTGAAGCCGCTCCACGACGCAGCCCGAGTCCGCCGCGTGGTCGTCAGCACCTACCAAGCGGTCAGCGGCGCGGGTCTCGCCGGAACGGACGATCTCTACGGCGCGACACGAGCGGCTCTCGATAAGACCACCTACGAACAGCAAGCGTTCAAGTCGCCGATCGCGTTCAACGCCATCCCGCAAATCGGTGGCTTCAAGGAACAGGGCTACACCAGCGAAGAGATGAAGATGGTCTACGAGACTCGCAAGATTCTCGGTGACCAATCGATCATGGTCTGCCCGACGTGCGTGCGCATCCCGGTCGCCAACTGCCACAGCGAAACGATCCTCGTCGAAACCGAACGCCCGATCTCGGTCGAAGAGGCAAAGAAACTCTTCTCGGCGTTCCCCGGCATCAAAGTCGTGGACGAAGAAGTACAAGGCGGCTACCCGATGCCCTGCACCTGCACCGGCAGCGACCTCGTCTTCATCGGCCGCATCCGGAAAGACCTCACCAACCCGAACGGCCTCACGTTCTGGTGCGTCAGCGACAACCTGCGAAAAGGGGCGGCGACCAACGCCATCCAGATCGCCGAACTGCTGGCCAAGCACCACGAGTGAGACCGATTGGAGTCGGCATCATGCCAATTGGTCCAGTGCATGATGGATGGGCCGATGAGACTTTCGCGGCTGGCAAGTCCCGTTTGTTACGTCGGACTCCGATGCCCGATGGGATGTACTCATCCCAATCTAAGTTCTTCAACACGCAGAAAACTCATGTTTTGACTTTCAGGAACCCAACGTGACGAACTTTGACTACCGTGACGGCGAACTGTTTTGCGAAGACGTTTCAGTGGCGGACCTTGCCGAGCAGTATGGGACTCCGTTGTGGGTCTACTCGAAGGCGTTCTTGCTCGGGCAACTGAAGCAGATTCAGAACGCGTTTGCAGAGGTCGATCCGGTCATCTGTTACTCGGTGAAGGCGAACTCGACGCTGGGCGTGCTGAAGGTGATGCACGAGGCGGGGAGTAGCTTTGATGTGGTGTCGGGTGGCGAGCTGTACCGCGTGAAGGCGGCAGGGGCCGACACGTCGAAGGTCGTCTTCGCGGGAGTCGGCAAGACCGACGAAGAGATTCGATTCGCGCTCGAAAACGACATTCTGATGTTCGATGTCGAGAGCGAAGCGGAACTGGATGCCATCGCCGCTGTTGCTGGTTCGATGGGAAAGATCGGTCGCGTGGCGCTGCGGCTCAATCCGGATATCGACGCGAAGACGCATGCCAAGACCACGACGGGCAAGAAGGGGAACAAGTTCGGGATGGACATCGAGCGGTTCCGCGAACTGGCCGCGAAGGTCTTGCGGGACAAGCGGCTCGCGCTGAAGGGGATTCACATGCACCTCGGCTCGCCGATCCTGACGACCGATCCGTATGAGGCCGCCGGGGCGAAGGCGATCGAGGTTGTTGAGGCTCTGCGGCGTGACGGTCACGACATCAACTGGATCAATCTGGGAGGCGGCTTCGGAATCAGCTACCGCGAAAACGAAGGGCTGCCCGCATCCGAGTACGCGAAGGTGATCGTCCCCGCCGTCAAAGCGGCCAAGTGCCGGCTGGCCCTCGAACCGGGCCGGTTCATCGTCGGCAACTCGTGTGTCCTCATCAGCCGCGTCGTCTATACGAAGCGAGAAGGAGGCAAACTGTTCGTCATTCAAGACGGAGCGATGAACGACCTGATTCGTCCGGCGATGTACGACAGTTTCCATCGAGTCTGGCCGGTGAAGCCCGCCGTCGCGATGCCGTCCAACGTCGAAGGTGAAATCGCCGGGTGCGAGAAGACCGACGTTGTCGGCCCGGTTTGCGAATCGTCCGATTACTTCGCGAAAGACCGTTACCTGCCACCGATGCAACGCGGCGACCTGATGGCGATCTTCAGCGCGGGAGCCTACGGCACCGCCATGAGCAGCAACTACAACTCGCGCCCCCGCGCCACCGAGCTACTCGTGGACGGCACGACCGTCAAAGTCATCCGCCGCCGCGAGACGTATGCCGACTTGGTGGCTCACGAGTTGGATGTGTGATGCGGTGTGTTTCACGTTGGAAGTCCGGCTTAGCTTTGTCAGCCGGACTTCTCTCTTCGTGATGACAACGATGTGTGGAGGTTTTCAACCAGAGAGAAGTCCGGCTTTCGGAAAAGCCGGACTTCATTTCTTTCCAGCCGCGCCGTTTCAACCGGCAAGGTTTGACTCGACGGCATCCGCCGCACGATCCGAGCGACCCGTGGCATCCGAACGCCGTGCTTGACTCTCGTGTTGCGCGAGCCGCCCCCGTGGACAGGTTGGACTCACTTCGCTCCGGCGGTCGATCCGACTGCGGTCGAGTAAGGTGATTTGTGTCGGTCGAGGTGAAATGTCGTTGTTTCGTCTCATCGTGCGTTCGTAGCATCGGGCACGGTCTCGGTGTTGGAAACGGAAAGTAGTTGCACGGATGCTCACGCCGAGTGTGTTGCGAAGAGTCGTCGTGTAATTGCGGAGTCTGCGAATGGCCCGGCTTCGTCGAGTGTTAATTGCGAGTGTGGCTTGTGGGGCGATGTGCCTTCATGGGGCAGCGTCGTCGTGGGCACAACCGGCTCCCGGCAAATTGGCCGCCGCGCCCGATCCCTCACCGCTGCTCGTCGAGCCGAAGACTCCCGAAGAGTACTTCGCCAGCACGTTATTGATGGTCGATCTCGCGCGAATGGACTTGGCTCGCAAGTATCTCGATCAGTTCGACTCGGGATCACCCGACGACGAGCTGATGCTCAAGATTCGGGACAAGCACGGCACGAGCGAATTCGTCAAACTGGCTCGGATCCAAGAGCTGCAACCCCTTTCGGCTCAACTGCTCGACCGTCTCAATACTCTCGCTCGCAAGCAGTCGGAAGACCCGGCGTTTGTGGACGGCTTGATCGCGAGACTGATCGGTGACCCGACACAACGCGAACTGGCGACGCGCGAATTGCGTAATGCCGGGCCGCGAGCGGTCCCACAGATACTGAAGCAAATGAGTCGGCCCGAGATGGCCGAGCGGCAGGACACATTGGTGATCGCCCTCACGAGGATGGGTCGCCAGATCGTGCCCCCGATGCTCGGAGGACTCGATGCGCCGGAGGACCGTGTGCGGGCAGCCGTGATCGAAGTACTGGGCATCTTGGAAGCGAACGAAGCGATTCCCTACTTGTGGTTCCCCGCGTTCTCTGAGGCCCAGCCAAGCGGTGTTCGCATGGCAGCACAGCGCACGCTGGCGAAGCTCATCACTGGCTCGAAAGAGAAAACGGATCGCCTGTCGTCCATCACCGCCTCCAACGAGTTGCGGCGGTTGGCCAAGATGCTGTTCCAGAAGCCAGACCTGTTGCCGCGTGAGGCCGATGGGTCGGTCCTCATCTGGGGCTGGGACGCGGATGCCGGGACGGCCATGTCGAAAACGCACTCGCCCCAAATCGCGGCGATGCTGCTTTCATCGCGATTCGCGCGTCAGTCGTTGGCCTTGTCGCCAGATCAGTCTGAGCCGCAGCGACAGTACCTGGCCTCGTTACTTGGTTTGGAAGTCTTGCAGAACGGCTGGGACAAGCCGCGCAGTGTCGATCCCGGCACCGCGATGTACCTCGCCCTGACGGCGGGAGAAGAAACCGTCTCACAAGTTCTGGCCGACGCCTTGGAGGCGAGTCAACCGGCAACAGCGGTGGCGGCTCTCGAAGTCCTCGGCCAGATTGGAACGCGCGAGCAGTTGCAGGGGCTGAAAGGGCTGAAGTCGCCTGTCCTTGCCGCATTGAACGCGCCCGATGCCCGCATCCAATTCGCGGCTGCGACCACGATCCTGCGCATCGAGCCGAAGAATAGTTTCCCCGGCGCGAACCGTGTCGTCTCCGTCTTGGCTCGTGCATTGACCGATCCTGGCCAAGCACGCGCCGTGGTGATCGATGCCGACCAAGGACGCGCCAGCCGCACCGCGGCCTACCTGAAGGATGCCGGGTTCGAGGGGATGATGGCTTCGACGGGCCGTGATGGGTTTGAGAAGGCGGCGAATTCGGCGGGCGTCGATGTCATTGTGGTTCATGCCAACTGCATCCGCTGGGAGCTGACTCAAACCTTGTCGAACATTCGCGCCGATGCCCGAACGGCGGCGATCCCGGTCGTGGTCTACGGTGCAGACTCAACGCGAGCCGATGTTGATCGGTTGGTCGCTCGCAATTTCCCTGCGACGTTCGTGGCGGAGTCCGCTTCGTCGAACGATTTCAATCATCAATTCAAGCCGTTCGCAGACGGGCTGAAGTCCCCGATGTTGTCGGCTGGTGAGCGGAACCAGCAGAAAGTCTCGGCCGCCTACTGGTTGGCGACTCTCGTCACCGGACGCGGCTCGAAAGTGTTTGACGTCTCGCAGGCGGAAAAGGAATTGGCGCTCGTGATCGAGTCCCCCGATGCTGGCCCCAACGCCATCGTCGCACTCGGCGGTCTCCCGAGTGGTGCAGCCCAACGGCGGCTATCCGAAGTCGCGTTAAACACACAGTTGGATGCTGGTCTGCGTGAAGCGGCAGCCTCTCAGTTGGGCTATCACATTCAACGGTTCGGCCTGTTGCTGACTAAGGACGGTGTCGCAGCGGTTCACTCGGGTTGGGTCGCGGCGGAACAACCCTCGGTCAAATCGGCGCTGGCAGGCGTGATCGGCACACTCCGTCCGAACGCAACGCTCGTTGGCGAACGCCTTCAGCAGTTCCCGACTCCAACGGCTCGGACTCCGTGAGATGGCGGGCTTCAAACAGTAGGACGGGTACTCTTGCCTGTCCGTTTTTCTTCTGACAAGACTGACGGGCGGGAGTGCCCGTCCTACGAGTCACTTCTTCCCATGCTCCGCCGGGTTCGTCGTGTTTCGCAGAGTTGAGAGGTATTCGACCAGATCGCGCACGTCCGACTTGGTGAGCTTTTTGACCAGGTCTTCGGGCATCCCGGACTTCCCCGCGGCGCGGTCTTCAATGGCCGACTTCTCCAGCACGACGATCGCTCCCTCGGGCTTTTGCAGTTGGATGCGCTGACCATCATCGGACTTGATGATTCCCGCGTGGACCTTGCCGTCGGCCATTTGCAGGATCGCCGTTTCAAACCCCTTCGCGATCTGCTTGTTCGGATCGACCATTGCTTCGAGCAGGTATTCGCGAGTCTTGTCGAGTCCGCTGCGCGACAGGTCGGGACCGACTTCGCCGCCGTTGCCGTCGATCTTGTGACAGCGGCGACACGAGACTTCGCTGCGTCCGAAGAAGATTTCTTTACCACGCACATCGTTCCCACCCGCCAGAGATTCGCGATAGTCACGGAGGTGATCGTCGGGCTTGCGCGTCGCATCGAACGCCGCCACTTGTTCCAGCATCGTCTTCGTTGCGCGCGCCTTAGCGGCATCCAACAGGTCGAGCTGCACGGCCTCGGGCGTTTCGCGCTTGGCCAATCGCGCGAGCCACTGATCGAGGACCGCATCAGCGTCGTCTCGCTTGAGTGTGGCGAGCGTGCTGATCGCGGCTTGCTGCTCGGGGACCGAGTCACTCGTCATCGTCTCGGCCAGCAGTGTGACGGCACGAGCGGGATCGGTCGTGATGATCTGGCGTCGAGCCTCGCTGCGGAGACCGGGATCGACATCCTTCAGCGAGACTTCCACGACCGACTTGAGCTGCGGACTCTTGATCGCGGCGAGCGCCCGCAACGAAGCGACTCGCTCGGACGACGGACGGATCACGTCCTGAACGATGTCGAGCAACAGCGGCTCGGCGACTTTGATCTCGTACCGCGAGGCCAATTTCGCAGCCGATTCGCGAATCACGCCACTCCCACCAAACAGCGGGATCATCACCGGTTGCACGGCGCTGGCCACGTCAATCGCGCGCGACTTCAGTGGGCGAAAGTCGCCGAGGACCCGATCCAGCGGAGGTGGTGAGTTCCAATCGAGCAGCTCTGAGATCGCTTCGACACGCAGCGTGTCGTCGAGCAGCGGGTTGGCGGCCAATGATGCAACGACCTTCGCGTGGTCGAGCGTCCCGAGGCGGAAGTTGGCGTTCATCACGCGACGCAGCAGCGGATCGGACAGCCCCGGTTTGTCAGACAGCTTCGCGAGCGACGGCATCGCGTCGAGGATCGGCACGTCGTGAATGGCTCGCGCCGCTTCCAAGACCACGAGTGGCTCGGCATCGTTGAGGAAGGCCGCGACGCCCACATCGGCCTTGCGCCGCAGCGCGAGGACCGCGCCGAGTCGCTCGGCGGGCGACGGCCTCTTCGCAGCATCGACCAGCGTCTTCACGTCGGCCGCGTTGACGAGGCCGATCACGGCCGCATGCCTCAACGTCGCGTCGGCATCCGCATTTTGAGCGAGCAACTCAAACAACGGCCCGACCGCCGATTTGTCCTTCACGCTCCCCAAGGCCAACGCGGCGAAGGCTCTCACCCGCTCGCTGTCATCCTTTAAGAGACCGATCAAGCCCGGCGCGGCGTCTTGATAAGCAGCCTCACCGCAGACTTTGGCGACCTGTGCGCGAATTTCGGGAACGACATCTTTGAAGAGCGGAAGAATGTCCTTCAACACGGCGGGTTTCGCACGGCCCAGTTGACCGAGTCCCCAGATGCCGTGCAGCCGGTCGAAGAGTCCCTCACCCTTCGTCGCGGATTGAAGCAACACGTCTGTCGAGTTCTTCTCGGCCAATGCCATCTGCGCCTGAAGGCGAATGCGGTAGTCGGGATGTCCGAGCAAATTGCCAAGTTCGCGCGGTTCTCGTTGAGCGAAGCCTTCCTTCATCAAGCGTCCGACTTCGCTCACGAGCGGCGTGGTCCCGTGTTGCTGATCGCGAAACCGATAGAGCCGCCCCTTGCCGATCCCATTCCAACCATCGACCCAGTCCGAGACATACAGCCCGCCGTCGAAGCCGAAGTCCACGTCGGTCGCCAAGATCGACCAGAGGAACTCCTCATTGCCAGCCAATTCAAACGAGGCCCCCTTCGGGATCATGCTGAATGTGCGGATGCCACTGTTGCCAGCGGTCCCTCGAAAATCGGCGAGGAAGAAATGGCCGCGATACTTCTCGTCGAGACCCGTGCCGGGATAGTACGCCAGCCCCGACGGGCCATCGGCCACGTTGGTCACCGCCGGGACGATGTACGCCGCCTGACCGGGATGAGCCGGATACCACAGCTTCTCGCGATTCCAAGGGCCTCGGTCTTGAAGGTACTGGTAGTACATCCGCCAACCGGTGTCAGAATGCTGGACGAGGTGCATCCACCGCGCACGGTCGCCACCGTCCGAGTTGTTGTCGCCGGTGAACAGATTGCCGAAATCGTCGAACGCCAGCTCCTGCGGATTGCGAAGCCCCGTGCAGAAGACCTCCAACTTCGTGCCATCCAATTCGCAGCGAAAGACTGCCCCCTGATCGGGCAAGTGCAGCTTCCCCTCCTTCGTTGGAACCGAGAAGCCGCGATCACCGATGGAGAAATAGAGCCGCCCATCGGGACCAATGATCAGCCCGTGCATGTCGTGCCCGCGAAAGGCGACTCGCACCCCGAAGCCGTCGTACAGAGCAACTCGCTCATCCGCTTTGCCGTCGCCGTCCTTGTCCGTCAGTTGCCATAGCTTAGGGATGCAGGTGTAGAACAGCTTGCCGTTGTGCGCGAGCACTCCCGCGCCAGTGCCGTCTTCGATGGCATTGAATCCATCGGCGAAGACCGTCGTTTTGTCCGCCTTGCCGTCGCCATCGGTGTCTTCCAGCAGGCGGATCCGGTCGTGTTCGATCCCGTACTTCTTGATGTCATCGCCAAGATACTTCTTGAAGAACGTGAGGCGATCCTCGACCGTTTGGGCAGCGAGATCGTCGTGCAACCAGTGCATGAAGTTCCGGTTATCAACGACTCCCTTCTGTTGGCGAAAGGTCTCGGCAACGAAGACGCGACCTCGCTCGTCGAAGCAAAACGCGACCGGGTTGGCGAGAGCCGGCTCCGCCGCCCATAGATCGATCTTCATCCCGGCGGGAACTCGAAACCGGTGGATTGCCAACTCACCTTCATTCGACTTCTCGGCGATGGCGGGAGCGTAAGGCTCCGCAGCGAACACGACCGTTGCACCAACAAACCAGGCAAGATGGGTAGCCACGAGTAAATGTCGAAGGCGATCTAATAGGCACTTCACGACGTGAACCTCAAGAGAATGTGAACCGGCTGGCGGTCTATCACCGGCCGCGACGAATCGGAACCAAATACCGAAAAGCGGTGTTCGTTCAGTATAGACCCGACTGAAGTTGGTCGCGAGTTGGCCAGTTTCTACTACGAACGGACTCGCTGTCAGCAATTTGCCCGGCCACAAATTGGCCATGTGTAGCGAAGCAACTCCGTCAATTTGACGCGTCAACTGCCATTCCAGTTCGAGTCCAGAAAAATTAAAAGGCTTTTACTGCAATCTGTTGCGGCGAACACTGCCGATGCGGGCTTGCCTTGGGTGTAATAATTGCGTGCACAGCCGATGGGCAAGACGCACCTCAGTTTCTACGGAAGGAAAACCATGTTAGTTCTCACACGAGGTTTGAAGCAGCAGATTGTGATTGGCGACCAGTTGGTTGTTGTGACCGTGCTGGAAGTCAAAGGTGGACGAGTCCGCCTTGGGATCGAAGCTCCCGCGGATGTTGCCATCCGCCGAATGGAGATCGCCGATCCGAGTGAACACAAGGAGCCGGGAAATCTCTTGGTGACCGAAAGGTGAGTGTCACTCCGCTGATTCCCTCCAAGGCTGTCGCACGCCCCAGTCGTGCATGAAAAGCCTTTCCCGCCAGAACGACTCTGTCACGGCTTGGCTCGCCCCTGCGAGTCAGTGCGATGGGTGGTCGTCCCTTGGAACGTGAGCGACGAACACGATTCGTCCCGACACGATTCGTCCCGACACTCCAAAATCTCTCCGCCGAACGATAACCTGACGCCGCCTGTGCGAGTCCCGATGCTCGCCGCGGAGTTTCGTTTCTCGTGTCCGGCTGCACGCTGTCCACTGCGTCGAGCCAGAGTCGTGGTTTCATGGAAGGGGTTCGTCGATGCGCAATATTTTGTCGGTCATTCTCGGGGGCGGCAAGGGAACTCGCCTGTACCCGCTCACTCAGCACCGATCGAAACCGGCAGTACCGCTGGCGGGCAAATACCGCATTATCGACATCCCAATTTCGAACTGCCTCAACAGCGGGATGAACCGCATCTATTTGTTGACGCAGTTCAATTCGGTCAGCCTGCATCGTCACATCCGTCAGACGTACCGTTTCGATCGGTTTGAGGGTGGGTTCGTCGAAATCCTCGCCGCGCAGCAGACGATGGAGGGCGAGCACTGGTATCAGGGGACCGCCGATGCGGTTCGCAAAAACTTGGCGCACCTGCAACAGAAGGACGTGGACTATGTCATGATTCTGTCGGGCGATCAGCTTTACCGCATGGACTATCGGGACATGCTGGCGACGCACCAGAAGTCGGGAGCGGATGTCACGATAGCCGCGCTGCCGGTCACGCGTGAAGCGGCTCGCGGGTTCGGCATCATGCGTGTGAATGACGAAGGGCGAGTCGAAGGTTTCCTCGAAAAACCTAAAAGCGACGCGGAGATCGATCGCCTTGTAAAAACCGATCCGAAATGGATTGATGCGCAGGGAATCAAGAGCCACGGGCGAGACTGCCTCGCCAGCATGGGCATCTATCTTTTCAACCGCGACACGCTCGTGGATCTGTTGACGCACTCGGACTACCAAGACTTCGGCAAGGAGGTCTTTCCGATGTCGATTCGGACTCACAAAGTCCATGCTCACCTGTTCGACGGCTATTGGGAGGACATCGGAACGATCCGCTCGTTCTACGAGGCCAACCTCGATCTGACGTTGCCGAACGCGCCGTTCACGCTCGAAAACCAGCAGGCTCCGATTTACACGCACGCTCGATTTCTACCCCCCACGCGGTGCGATGGCGTGCGCATTTCGAGAAGTCTGATCGCGGATGGCTGCGTGATTGGTGAAGGCTCGGTCATCGAGAACTCGGTCATCGGACTGAGGTGCAAGATTGGACGGAACGTCACGATCGTGAACTCCATCTTGATGGGAGCGGACACCTATCAGGCCGACTCTGAAATCGCTGACGACCGCGCGGCGGGACTGCCCACGATTGGAGTCGGGGACTACAGCTACCTCGACGGTGTAATTGTCGATAAGAACTGCCGCATCGGACAGGGCGTTCATATCCAAGCCACTCCGGAGTTGAAGGCGATGGCGGATTCACCCGTCGCGGTGGAAGACGGAATCATCGTCGTTCCCAAGCAGACCACTCTGCCCGATGGCTGGCGGATGTAGTTGCGCCTCCCGCTCGCTCCCCATTTGAAACAACCGCGCCAGAGTCTTGTTCTCATGAGTTTTCTGCCCCCAATTGTCTTGAGCAGTCGCAACAAGAAGAAGATCGGTGAGATCGCCGAGTTGATGGCTCCGCATGGGGTCGAGCTGATCGGAGTCGAGTCATTCCCGCATGTGCCAGAGGTCGATGAGGACGGTGATTCGTTTGCAGCCAACGCCGCTAAAAAGGCGACGGAAGTTGCCAAGAGTCTCGGCGCGTGGGTCATTGCCGAGGACAGCGGCCTGTGCGTCGATGCCCTCGGCGGCGCTCCCGGCATCTATTCCGCACGCTATGCCGGAGAACAAGGGGCCGATGCTGCCAACAACCAAAAACTGTTGAGTGAGTTGGCGAACGTCCCCACTGAAAAACGAACGGCTTACTACGTCTGCTATGCGGTACTCAGTGACCCGACCGGTGTGATTCGGCTCGAAGCCGAAGGTCGTTGTGGGGGACGAATCCTCACGGAGTATCACGGCTCCAATGGCTTCGGCTACGACCCGCTGTTTCTCGTCCCCGAGTACCATCAAACCTTCGGGCAACTCAACGCCGCCGTCAAGCGGCACATCAGCCATCGCGCGAAAGCATTCGAACGCCTGATCCCTCGCATCGTGAGTCTATTCGGTTGAGTAGGGCGGGCACTCCTGCCCGTCTTCGTCCGCAAAATCGTGACGGGCCAGAGTGCCCTTCCCACTGGATCAACAGACGAGCAAGGCATGTGGCACGATGCTTCGACTGCAACAATTTCTGGCTTGGTATCTCGGGCTGAAGGCTCCCGTTGCCGGTGAGGGAACTGCGTGGCGTTTGGATTGGCGAGTCCCCGGCCCCGCGTGGCTGATCGCAGTCGGTTTTGTCGGATTGCTGGTTCTCGTGGTGTGGGTCTATCTGCGTGAAGGGACGAGCTTGCGCGGGCACCAACGTGGCCTGTTGGTCGTGCTGAGATTGGCCGTCTTCGCCCTCGTCGTAGCGATGCTGACGGAACTCAGCTTGACCGTCGAGCGAACCGGGTTGCCGAGCATCGCGGTCATGATCGACAACTCGGCGAGCATGTCGTTGCGAGACCAATACCCGTCCGGCTCGCAATCGGCTCGGATGGCGAGTGGTCTCGCGCAGACACCGGGCCGCGATGGACATCGCCTCGCGCTGGCTCAAGAAGTTCTGACTCGCAACGGCGGACAGTTTTTGACGGAGCTGGAACGTGAGCATCAAGTGAGGCTCTATCGGTTCGCTGACACCGCGTCGCCGTTGGAGGCCACCGATCACGGTGAACAGTCTTCTTCAGCGGTGTGGCCCGCCAAAGCGGAACCGCCGTTCGAGTCCATTCTCGCGGAGATTCTCGCGCTGCGGGCTGATGGCGATCAGACACGCCCCGCTCCCGCAGTGAAAAAGGTTTTGAATGACCTCCGCGGGACGCCGCCTGCCGCGCTGATTCTCTTCACCGATGGCGTCGCCAGCGTCTCCGATGCCGACAAGCTCTCGACGATCGCCGAGGCCGTGCGCCGCAAGGGGATTCAACTTCACGTTGTTGGCTTGGGAAGCGACGACGCGGCGAAGGACGTGCAACTGTTCGACACGCTCGTCGATGAAGTCGCGTTTGTCGGCGATCCCATGCTGTTCGCGGCGAAAGTGAAGAGCTTCGGTTACGCCGGTCGCAAGCTGATGCTGAGACTTCGCCAGGAAGGGAACTCAACGCCGCTGACCTCGCAAGAAATCACGGCTCCCGCCGACGGGCAGACTGCCAAGGTCGAGCTGTCGTACTCATCGCCCACGGCGGGTGAATTCGACTTCGCGCTGGAAGTCGTCCCGCTGAGTGATGAAACCAACAAACTGAACAACCTCGAAACGCGACACGTCAGCGTGCGCGAAGAAAAGATTCGCGTGCTGCTCGCGGACGGACTTCCTCGCTACGAGTTCCGTTACTTGAAGCAATTGCTCGAACGAGACAAGTCGATCGAATTGAGCACGCTGCTTCAGGATGCTGATCTCGAATACGCTCAGGAGGACCGAACGGCCATTCAGCACTTCCCGGTCAAACGCGAAGACCTCGCGCGGTTCGACGTGCTGATCTTGGGAGATGTCTCCCCGACGCTGCTCGGTCCGGCCGTGATGGAAAGCGTGCGCGACTTCGTACGTGAGAAAGGAGGCAGCGTGGTTTTCATCGCGGGGCCGCAATCGAATCCACTCGCGTTTGGAGGGACACCACTGGAGCTGTTGCTGCCGTTCGCTGTCGCCGACGTGAAGCCGCCCGCCACCGAGGTCGCCACGTCCGACAGCTTTCATCCGGTGCTGACAATCGAAGGCCAGAAGGGGAACAGCCTGTTTCGACTCGGTGACACGGAAGCCGACAGTCTGCGAATTTGGAATGGGCTACCCAATCTCTTTTGGTTGGTCGAGAGTCCGAAGCTCAAGCCCGGCGTCCGGGTGTTCGCCGAACACCCGCTCAAGTCGGGGACGAGTGGTCGCCTGCCGGTGATCTCGATGCAGCAAGTCGGTGGCGGCAAAGTGTTGTTCCACGCGACCGACGAAACGTGGCGTTGGCGATTCCGCACGGGTGACCTGCACTACGGTCGTTACTGGATTCAGGCCGTTCGTTATCTCAGTCGCGGCCGATTGATTGGCAAGGATCGCACGGCCGAACTGAGCGTTGATCAACTGGTCTATCAGCGCGGGCAACCGGTCACGGTGCGAGTACGCTTTGTCGATGAGAAGTTTCTCCCGACGGACCCGAGCGGAGTGACCGTGGTGCTCGACAGCAAAGGCGAGGGCCGTCAGTCAGTCAAGCTGACTCGACTGCGCGAAGCTCCAACGATGTTTGAAGCTCAGCTTCCGCGACTGGCCGAGGGAACGTACCACGCCTCGATCACTCAGCCTGCCTTCAAAGAGGCACCACCAGCGACCGACTTCCGGGTCGAGGCACCTCAGCGCGAACTGCAACGGCGCGGCATGGACAAGTCCGACTTACAGCTCGCCACGAAACAGTCTCACGGCCGCTTCTACACGCTGGAGGACGTCGATCAACTCCCCTCAGAAATCCCGCGCGGCATTCCCGTCCCGCTGCAAACCGAAGACCCGATCCCGCTTTGGAACCGCTGGGAAGTGTTGTCGCTGCTGGTCACGTTGCTCACCGGCGAATGGCTCCTGCGCAAACGTTGGAGACTGACTTGAGTGAACGGCCGGGACTCGCCGTCATTCGTCATCCAACTCCACCGACACCACCTCGCTGACGACACTGCCTTGCGCGAGCAGCGTCGAGATGCGGTCGCCTTGGCGAAGTTGGCCCGCGTTCCTGACGAGGTCTCCGCCTGCGAGCGTCTTCGTCAGCGAGTAGCCTCGCTCCAACACCGCCAACGGACTGAGGGCACTCAGCGACGCCGCGAGCGTCTCCAACTTTTGGCGAGAAGTGGTGATGGATTGTTTCACGCCGCGCTTCATTCGCGCGTCGAGTTCATCCAGTTTGAGCGACAGATCGCGAACACGATCGAGTGGTCGGGCGAAGCAACGACGATTGGCAATCGCGTCGAGTCTCAAGCGGGCCTGCTGCGCCTGCCGCTTCAGGGACGACTTGAGTCGTTGGTGAAGTTGCTTCAATTCCGCGCGGACTTCGCTTTCGAGTGGCACCACCAGCTCACCCGCTTCGCTCGGCGTGAGTGCCCGTTTGTCGGCAACCAAGTCCGCGATAGTCACATCTATTTCGTGCCCGACAGCACTGATGACCGGAATCTTGCAGGCGTGAATCGCCCGCGCGACGACCTCTTCGTTGAAGGCCCACAAATCTTCGAGGCTTCCCCCACCGCGACCGCAAATGCAGACATCGACCTCGGGGATCAGGTGGACTTTCCGCAGCGCGGCCGCGATCTGCGGAGCGGCCTGCGGTCCCTGCACGACCACCGGAACGATGACGATGTTCGCCTTGGGCCAGCGCCGCGTGATGACCTGCGTCATGTCTTGCACTGCGGCACCAGTGGGACTCGTGATGAGTGCGATGCGGCGCGGGAACCGTGGCAGTGCGCGCTTGCGGGCGGGATCAAACAGACCTTCCTGTGCGAGTTTCTGCTGGAGCTGCCGGAAGGCCAGTTCGAGTGGTCCGATCCCCTTGGGTTGAAGCTGATCGACCACGATCTGATAGACGCCGCGCGCCTCGTAAACCTCGATCCGTCCGGCGGCGATCACCTGCAATCCGTCTTTCAAATCGAACCGCAATCGCTGCGCAGTGCCGCGCCACATCACCGCCTTCAACTGTGCCGAGTCATCCTTCAGCGTGAAGTAGCAGTGGCCGGAACCGGCTCGCGTGAAGTTCGAGATCTCACCGCTGACCCAGACGTGCGGAAACGAGGCCTCGACAACTTCCTTCAGAACGAAGGTCAACGCGCTGACGGTCAGCACGGGAACGGTTTCGGTGTTGGCGGCGGTTAAGTTCACGAGGCAAGGGTTCCGAGTTGGTGGCTGTCAGGACAGACATTGTCGTCTTTCGCTCCGCGAAAGAACGTCGCGGTGCGAAAGGCGACTGATACGCCGGTCCGAACTGTTCTTAGAGGGCATTTCAAAACCGGTTTGTGCCTCGAAAAACTAGCCCGACGCGCAAGCGAGGGCTGGGCATTCGATGATGGTGAAGCCCTCGCTTGCGCGTCGGGCTTGTTCGGAAATGCCCTTGAATCGTTTTGTCGAGCAGTGGGCCGCACTCAGACGCCCGGCAGCAGCTCTCTCAGATACTTCACGGCGCGGGCGACATCGCCGGGCCGGTCGTCTCCCTGAGTTCGCACGGCCGTCACCCAGCCGCGATAGTCCATTTCACAGAGTAAGGCGAAGACCTCTGGCCAGTCGATCGTGCCGTGTCCGACAGCAGCCTCTTGGCTACCACCGCTGAAATCGCGGAGGCCATCGCGCAGTTGAACATGCGACACCACCGCGTGCAGTTTGCGAAGTGCCTCGGTGGACGAGCGGCCGGTCATGGCGAAGTGAGCCGGATCGAAGTCGATGCCGAGCGGACCGGACTTGATTTCATCGACGAGCGCCGTGAGTTCTTCCGCCGAGTCATCCGTCGGCGTGATGCACAGCACCGTTCCGACGTGATTCCCGTGGCGGGCCAGGTCCGTGAGGATTTCCACGAGCAGTTGCCGCTCTTTCGATTCGCGGTCTGTTGGAATGCGACCGACGCGACAGCAGAGCGTTGGGGCCTTGATCGCGTACGCAAACGTCATCGCGTCGCGCAGTGCCGTGACTCGGCGTTCGAGTTCTCGACCGTCGGTCAGCGGATGTGTCAGCGGAAAAACGGCACCCGCCACGAGCAGGTTGAGTTCTCCCATCCGATGCAGGAATTGCCTCCGTCCCGACTCGGTCAATCCCGACGAAGTGACTTCGCTACCGAGATCGAACTGCACACCGTGCACATGCAGTTCGGAAGCCGTTTGCAGCGAAGCGGGAAGCGATTGACGAAAACACCGTGTGGCCACGGCCAAGCGAAACTGAGGCATGATGCGGGAGCGGTCTCTGAAAAGTGAAAGCGAGAATTCGTGGCGATTCAGCACGCGACGCCCCCTTTACTATCAGCCGCGTCACGGCACTGCCAGCCCTGCCCGATGCCTCGGCCTTCACTTCAGCGTTCCGTCTTCGCCAATGGCCGCGCAATGGTTCTCGCCAATCCCCCATCAGTGGTGGTGAGCTTCGTCGGGGCATTCCATTTCTTCGGTTTGGCTCGACCACCCTGCTCGACTGTGAAGAAGTCGAGCTGTACTTCCGTGCCGCGGCCGTCGCCGTTGTCGTCGAGGAGCGGGGGTTCGGTCGCGAGGAATTCTCGGTCGAGGTACGACTGCGCGAGGTTGCGTACAACCGTCACGTAAAAATCGAACAGGGTCAGAACGCCATCCCCATCAACATCGAAGTCCTTTGCCGCTGGAGGCGCGAAGAGGATGCGAGCGAGTTCGTGGGGAAACTCGGTCTCGTTCGTTTCCCAATCGGTTTCGGTGGCCTTCATGACGACTCGGCCCTTCGCCGACAGTGGCTTGATGTAATAGCCACTGGTCGGCGTGGTGATAACGAAGACTTGCTGAGCGGCTGTGATCCCGGTGAACAACTTGGCGAAGTCGAGCTGATGGATGTCCGGGCCGGGCAGATTCAGCCACGAGTGTTTGCCATCGTAATGGCTGTGTCCGACGACGATGAGCCAGAGGGCGTCGTCCAGACGAAGCTGTTCCCGCAGCTTGGTGACCGTCTGTTCAAGCTCCTCGCGCGTCGATCGCGGTGCGGATTTGAATGGTTCGATGTCCGAGTCTTGCGGATCGTCGCCGAACAAAAGGTGAACGTTCTCCTCCGCAAAGCCCAACTGTTTGGCAAGACCCTCGTGCAGTTTGGTCGTGGTCTCCACGAACAGCTTGCGATGCGCCGTGCCTCCGCTCAGCCCGCAGACGATCAAGGCGCGTCGATGCCGACCAAGTTGGTGGCCGTTGGGTTGCTTGCGGCGGGGTTGCTCTCGACGGAATCGCCAATTGCAGCGGCTGACTTTTGGCCGCTGGCGACAGGCTGCGGTGCGTTGACCGCTGGCAAGTCGTCCGCGTCCACAGGCCATGCGACGAGCATCAACAAACAAGTGGACCAGAGAAGTGTGCGTTTCATGGGGCATCTCAGTGCGTTCGCCAACGTCAGCAGAAAAACAGCCGTAGGATGGGCGCCTTGTTCGTCCGAATCGCCACAACTTGTGACGGACGGACGGGGCGTCCATCCTACGATTAGGGAGGCAATCGCTTGCCGCGAGCCAAGGCGATTCCAATGACGGCCGGTCGCGCCTGAGCTACAGAACATGTCGTCATTTTTCGGGCAGTCGTTCGACTACAACACTTTCCGCGTAATGCGGTCGATCGGGGCCAGTAGACTTCGGAGCGGCAGTCCACACTTGCTTACTGTCGAGCTGCCGTTTCAGGCCATGGTCCGTGAATGAGGCGGCCGCGTAATACTAGGCGTAACCATTGGTCCCTTTCTAAGCCTCCACGGCCAAGACCAATTCGGGGTCGGTCCCTTAGCGGAAGAGGAGCCGCGAGCCACACGAAACGGCATTCGGCTGTTCGCCTTCAAATTGATGAACGGGCTTCGCGACGAGACGCAGCTCCCAACGCCCTTCTTTCTCATCAATGCTGTTGGCACTGAACCGGCGGGCGATGTCGCGAACTTGTCGCTGCCGCACAGCAGGATTTGCATTGACTGGCGGAGCGTTCGGAACGGCTTTCCAATCCAAGTCCACTCGCTTCGGTTGCCAAGGTCGTTTGCCGCGCCATTGGGACTGCGACGGTTCGCTACCCAGCGAATGCAATTCATGCACGACCATGCGGCGATCCGCCTCCAACGTGAAGGCGAACGTGGTACCAATCACCTCCGGACGCTGGTCGGCATCCACCCACAAGTACACGGCACCGATGTCGTCGCCGCGCACCGGCTGACTGTGGCGAAACACCGCCTGCGGCAGCATGGTGAACGGTTTGTCTGCCTTGTCCTGCGAATGGAAGACATAGTCCTGAGCGTGTTTGAGGCTGACCTTCAACCACGCCTGAACCAACTCCGATTCCTCAGCAGCGATTTCCGCGATGGGCAGCAGCGAGAAACACACGCTTAACAGCACGAGCGGCAGAGATGAAAGAACGTTGCTTATCGAGTCCTCTTGTCGTGATTGATCGTGCAATCCACCGTCACTCGGCGGGAGACGTAAACAAGCTGCGGAGGATGGCCAGAGGCGATGACTCTTCGAAGAGTGTTGGCTCAGCGAACGCCAGCTCTTCCGCGATGAAGATCGCTTCGCACAGAGCCGGGTTGTCCGGTGAGAACGCGGCTGCAGAGACGACGCGCTTGTCGGCAAGGGCTGTTCTGACCGACCAAGTTCCAGAGTTGAGTCCGACCATCCCAGAGGCGAACAATCAACTCTTCGTTACTGGCGAACGTCAACGCTCCAGGAGATGTGGGACAGCGGAGTGTCGTCTCGGTCTTTCCCGTGACGGAATTCAGCAGCGCGACCTCCCCGCGACCGTTCGACATCCAGTCGCCGATAGCCACCGCCAGTTGTCGCCCGTCACCAAAGTAGCGAATGCAGTTCACGGCAGACGGATAGTGCGGCAGGTCGGCCAGCGATTCGCCCGTGATGCTATCCATCAGCAATCGTGATGTTATCCATCAGCAATACGGTGCCGTCGCGCCCTCCCACCGCGATGGTTTGGCCACCGGGTGAGACCGCGACGGAATGCAGCGTGCCCCTGTGAGTCTGCACGGTTCGCAGTCGTTCGCCGCGCGACGAATCCCAAATAGTGACTCGTCCCTCCTGATCGACAGACGCGAACCATTCACCCTCCGGAGCGAACGTGACTGACGTGATTCGCCCTTCAGAAAGATCGGTCTCGTTGTTCGACGCTAATTCGGTCAGCACGACGCGTCGAGCGGTCGTCGCCCGCACGACGAAGCGACCATCCGGTGAAGCGGCTGTGGACCAAATCGTTTCGCCTCGCATGGCGGGCACGCGCGAAGTCGATGTGGCAGTGGGGATGTCTGTGGACGGTGGAGTCGCTGGGAAAAGAATTGGCGAGATCGGTGTGTTGTCTCTCTTGGAGAGGAATTCAATTCGTTCAACATCGGCCAACAGCGGGGCTGAGTTGGTATCGACGACGAGCGGCGCGGAGCGGGCTGATCGCCGCAAGTTCGCAACGCTGGCCGAGCCGAACACAAACGGCTGCAACGGCAGCAACAGGGTCGCGACGAGCAGCGTCGCATAGCGAACCCGTTGCGAGAGCATTTGTGGGGAAGCACCACGCATGATCTTGGTCAGGCGGTGACGAATGAAATGAGCCTGACACAAACTGCACGCGACCGGCGGCAACGCCCCACGTGACTCACACAGGTAGTCGATGGTTTCGAGCAGTGCCTCAGCGTACTGGCGAGGCGCGTGTGGGGACTGACTGACAACCCACGCATCGCAGCACTCTTCTTCCGCCTGTTCGATCTGCTGCCGTGCCCACCAGACGACCGGATGCCACCAGAACAATCCGGTTGCAAGCAATTCCAACAGACGGACCTAGTGATCGCCTCGGGCGAAGTGAGCCAGTTCGTGAGTGAGTCGCGTCGCGCGGGCCTCGGCATCCAGACGCTCGGTAAGGTCCGACGGGAACAACAATGTTGCGTGCGAGCCACAGCCCCACAGCATGGGTGACACGGCCGCATCCACGATCAGTACGCGCGGCCCACGTCGCAGTCCCAACGCGGCGGCAAGTCGTCGCACTTGCTGCTGTAATGGGTCATCCGACTTCGCGTCGCGCGCTACACGCCGTTGGAATCGAACCGCGCGAAGGAGTTGCACCGTGGTCCACGAGGCCACGCTCGCCAACCAGATCGTCAGCAGCATCGACTTCAGATCGGGATGCTGGGCCCACCTGGTGACGAACGATGAAGCCGCGAACGATTCCATTCCGCTCAAGACAACGTGCGGTCCGTCCCGCTGACGGGACGGACCGCGACGCAAATCGTGGTCGCATGCAGAGCCTGAAAACTCTGGGCCGGACAACAATGCCTCCGCGTGAACCACCTGAGCCGCGGTTGCTGGCGTGTGTGCATCGCTCACGGAAGCGGCAGGCGAAGGAAGCAGTGTTTCGGTAGCAACGTGCCCTGCATCGGTGGCCAACTCAGGGGTTGGCATCTCAATCGTGGCACTTCGATTGCCACCGGCGACTGCAATAGCGGCGGCGTGACGAACTTCAGCAGCACCAGCACCCAGACGACGTGGGTCCATGCGGGGCGTCGAGCCACTCGACGTACAACAATCGCCAGTGCGGACAACGGCAGCGCCGTGAGAGCGTTCATCAGAGCGATGTTGAGAAGCACGGTCTGGAAAACGGCCCCTTACAAAACTGACCTCTTTGGCTCTGCCTGCTCGTTCGCGAAAGAGTGCGTGGGCCTCTTCGAGTTTGAAACTAGACTCATTGAATCAAGTTCTCGTTCTTGCCTTCTGAGTCGCCTTTATCGCTCCGCGTGAAGACCGCCGTGCGCGAGTTCAACGCGGATCGTTCAATCGACCTCTCCACCGACTCGGCTGTCTTCACGCGGAGCGATGAAGGCGACTTTGGTCAAAGGCGAATCCCTCGCGGCAGAATTTGGAACGCACCGACTTCGTTTCTCCGGTCGCTACTTCTTTTTCTTGCCCTGATCCAACTCATCCAACAACCCGCGCAGCGACTGGCGATCCTCGGCTGTCAGCCCGCGTGCTTTCACGAGGCTGGTCAGCAGCGGATGAATCTCACCCGCACACAGCTTGTCCGCCGTGTTCTGCAACCGCCGCACGATCAACTCATCGCGTTCGATGGCCGCCGAGAATTGGTGCGGCCACGTTGTACGGTTCCGCGTCACGCAGTCCTTGGCCTCGAGCCGCTCCAACAGCTTCTGCACCGTCGCGGTGAGCGACAGCGACGCCTCGGGATACAGTCGTCCGACCAGATCGCGAACCGTCGCGGTCTGCTGCTCCCAGAGAACCTGCAGAATGGACAACTCGGCATCGGTAACATCGTGTGGCGTGCGTGCCATCGTGGTTTCTCAGTCCTAAAAATCGGTAGGCAGTCGGGGCGGGTTGAACGGGCGACAATTTACAGACGCGGCGTCTGTGCCTCAAGCTCCGTTTTCAATCTTACTTGCAATTGGTGAGAGTCGGCGGCGTGATCGGCCAGCCAGTAGGGATCGACCGGCTGGCCGACGATGCCTAGCGTGCGTGCCTCTTTTCAAACTTCCTTGCCGTCGAGCGAGACGCGTATCTCCGCACTCCCCAGTCGGACGAGGCTGTATCGCCAACGCGGCGTCTGTTCATCGGCATGAGCTTGGATTTGGATTACGACTTCGAGGTTCGTGCCATGTGCTAGTGTCGTGTCTCACTCAGATGGGATCTTATTGAGCGAGGCTCGGGCGCGGGTAACTTTGGCGAGGATGTCTTCGGCTTTCTTGGTCCAGACAAATGCTTTTGGGTGAGCGTTGTGATGTGCGATGTAGTCCCGAATCGCCTGTTCCAGTTCGGCCACGCTACGGAAGACGCCGTTGCGAATGCGGTCTTGGGTGATGTCGTGGAACGAGCGTTCGATCACATTCAACCACGAACTGTTGGTGGGCGTGAAATGGATGTGAAAGCGCCGATGTCGCTTCAGCCACTTCAAGACGTTGGGATGCTTGTGCGTGGCGTAGTTGCCGATGATCAGATGCAGGTCCAAGTTCGGCAGCGTCTCGGCATCGATCTTCTTCAGGAACCTGATCCGATGTTGTGGCAGGCATTCCGCGATGATTCGACCCTGCGCCAATTCGATGGCCGCGAACAGCGTGGTCGTGCCGTTGCGTTTGTATTCGTGCGTCAGCGTCTTGAGTCGGCCGGGGAACAGCGGCAGGCTCTTCTGCGTCCGGTCGAGGGCTTGGATCGGACTCTTCTCATCGCACGATAGCACCAGCGCGTTCTCGGGCGGATTGAGGTACAGCCCACGACATCGACCCGCTTGTCGGCGAACCGCGGATCGTTCGAGACCTTGAACGATTTCACGCGAGGCGGCCTGCTGAACGTCGTCAGCTTGGCTTCCGTGTCGAGGAACAGCGCGTCGAGCACTCCGCGCAACGTGCGGCTTTGATCGAGGTCGGTCGCCTCCGTCGTCAATCGACCATTCATCAACAGCAACGTTTGAGGGATCCCTGCGCGAAACTCTTCGGGGTTGTTCGAGGCTGCTTCGTTCATGCGCGAGATCAATTGGGCGTGCCGCCTCGTTGAACCGAGGGCTTCCGTCCGCACGAGCGACGGGCAATGAAAGGGCCTTCTCCAATGAGTCGAAGACCTGCTCTGGCGACAGCGGTGTGATGGGCCTCAACCTTCGAGGGGGGGCGGTGGTCGTGTCGTCCAGTGCGACACACTCACGCTGATAAAGCTGACTCGTGCAGATGCCGGCGATCAACCACCGCATGTCGAACTGTTGTTCGACGAACAGTTTGGCGAGGTCATCCAAAATGCGGCGTTCGGCGGGTAAAGCGGTGTCGAGATCATCGACCGCATCCGTCAGCCGGCGTCCGATCAGGTGTTGCCAGACGCGATTCACAACCGTCGCCGCGAACTGCGAATTCTCACCGGAGACGACCCAATCGGCGAGAGCCTCGCGCGGCGTCTTGTCTTTCGGAATCTTCGTCTCGGTGCTGCCGAGGAACGTGGCGGTGTAATCAACGGCACCGTTCTCGGGACGAATCGTCGTGGTCGAGGAATTGCCGATGACTCCCCCTTTGATTCCATTGAAGAACGCGGCCAAGCCCCAGAAGTCTTGTTGTTTCCACGAGGCAAACGGGTGGTTGTGACACTCAGCACACTCCATGCGAACACCAAGAAACACACGCGACACAGAACTCGCCGCCGTCTCGGGCTTGCCACCAATGGTTTGAAAGACCAGCGGTGGCCCACCGCTGGTTATGCCGAACCGCGTATTGACGACCGGCATCGCCTGAGTCTCATTCTTGGCCGTGATCAGTTTGCGAGCCAACTCGTCATACGGCACGTGGGTCGCGAACTGATCCTTCAACCACGGCTCGAGACCAATGGCCGCCAATGCCTCGGGACTATTTCCCGGCACCATCATCCGTCGCCACACCGTCGCCCGATGAGCGGCCGTTCGTTCTGAATACTTTTCTGGCCGACGCCCGTTGTTGAGCAGCCGATCGACCAACATCCCTCGTCGATGCAGGCTCGTCTGTTCGAGATAGTCCCGCGCTTCGGACACACTCAGGACCGCCCCCGTCAAATCGAGTTGCGTCCGTTTGAGAAATGCCGCGTCGTCCATGATCTCAGTCGGGACAATCTTGGACCGTTGCCACGCTTCGCCAAATCGCCCGTCGATCCAATTCGAGAGACATCTCGGATGTCAGACGCGCCCCGACATCCTTGGCCGAGTCTGGCGGTTCTCCGCCGAGAACCAATCCACTCAGGCAAACGAATGCAAACACCGAACAGTTGGTACTGACGGACATCGGCTCGTGTCTCCGCACGGGTTGGAACCGATCGAATCGATCAACCTTGGCCATGCGTTCTAAAGACGCGATGACTGCATCAACGTTGCCAACCATAGGCGCGGTGTCTGGCGTGTCGAGCGGTAGTTCGAGATTCTTTTTCGAAGAGCGCAGACGCGGTCGCGGCTCTGGCGGCGTTATCCCTGTGCGGAAGCAAGGGGCTGGATTCACAGTCGCCGGGAGGTGCAACGATCACCGGTTGAGAACACGTCGAAAGCCAACGGGAAGTTCGTGGCTGCCATGTTGCCAGAGAGACGCACCGGGGCCATGCTTGCAGAGCGGACTCACGCGGGGCAAGGCGAAGGGACCATAGAAGCAACTCGCCCCAACTCGGCTTCTGTCAGCAACCCCTTCAGCCGCGTGAGCATGTGCGGAGACGTGTGCCAACGGCCGAGAACATCGAACATCGAACCGAGCCTCTTCGGATCGACGCCCATCTCCAGTTTCTGCTGCACCGATTCGTCAGGTGGCAGATCAAGAAACTGACTGATGAGTAGAAAGTCCCCATCGTTGGGCATTTCGAGATAGAGCAACCGCAGTTCGCGAGACAGGTAGGCATCGACGGGGACGGCCAGCTCGAGTGGTCCGCCACGCATGTGCTTCGCAAACACTTCGGGGTCTTGCTCAACGAGTCGTGCGGCGGCTTCGCACACTGCATAGACAACGCTCTCATCGACGAGATCCGCAGGATGAACATCCCGGCTGAGATGCTTTTGCCAAGTGGAGGCCAGCAGGTCCAATTGCACTTGCGCCGGAACTTCGCGCAGAAACGGGACTTCGCCCAGGTAACCGTAAGCGTCCGGAAGGGCACTCGCGTGGACTCGGTGGAAACAAAGCCGCTCGAAGGTTTCGCAGAATGCCACGCGAAACGCGACATAACTGAGCAGCGACTGGGGCAGCGGTGTTTGGCAGATCTTGAGCATGTTTTCACTTTGGCCACGAACACTGACCAAACACAAGTCGCGAATCCGGAAAATGTGAACGAAGGCCAGCGCTGCGATGCACGCGACCGGCGCGAATCGCCCTGTCAGACAACTCGCTGCAATCGGCAGGCAGAACCTGTCCGCGCAACTTGGCAACTGTGAGCGACGACCGGAGCGATCAAACCGAACGGATCGGGCTGTTGACGATTCGCATCGCGAGCGATCCGCCTGCTGAAAAACGTAGAGCGGCCTGCTCAACAGCCTGCTCGACAACAGCAATCACTCGGACGAGTACCACCGATCGAGGACCCCACGCCACTCGTCCAAGTTGCGAGCCGTTGCGAACGCATTACGAACCTCGGCGTGCTGTGGATGGAGTCTCGCGAACTTGATCCCGAACATTCGCATGGTCGAGTTCACAGCGGAGGCATCACTGTTCAATGCGCACAGCTCGCACTGCATCACCATCACGCGGCGCTGTTCCGTGAGACTCGGTTCCGGAAGAGGATGTCCGGCCACCAAAGCCCGCGCCTGCTGAAAAATCCACGGGTTGCCGATCGCGCCGCGCGCGGCCGAAACTCCATCAACACCCGTGTAGGTCAGCATGTCGAGACACGCCTGCGCGGTGAACACGTCGCCACTGCCGATGATCGTGCGCGATCCCGCGTGCTGTTTGACCTCACGCAGAAAGTCCCAGTTGCTCGGCCCGACGTACTTCTGTTCGACCGTGCGGCCATGCACGGTGATCGCCGCCGCGCCGCGAGCGAACGCGCCATCCAAGATGCGATAAAAGCGATCGCGACTTTCAGCCGAGTCATCAATCCCGCGCCGCATCTTGAGCGTGACCGGGATTGCGGACGGAACGGCGTCTCTCACACGCGACACAATCTCTAACGCGACCTCGGGCTGACTGAGGTGATAACCGCCCCGACAGCCTCCCACCGCCGTCTTCACCGGGCAGCCGAAGTTGATGTCGATCACATCGAACCCCGCCGAAACCAGCTTCTGTGCGGCCGGCCCAAAGTCGTCTGGATTCGATCCCATCAGTTGCCCACCGACCGGATGCTCTTCGTCCGCGATGAACAAGTGATGTCGCGTCCGGGTGCGGTTCTTCAGTTCGAGAATGAACTTGTCGATCATGACCTCGGCCAACGTGTACGGTGCGCCGAGCCTCCGTGCCACGATCCGCATCGGCCCGTCGCTGTATCCGCTGAGCGCCGCCTGAACGACTGGAAAGCCGATCGGCACCGAACCAATTCTGAGCGACGGCAACTCACGCGGCAGTGTCCGCACATCGGCCTGAGTCCGGATGGGGGGCGGGAGTGTTTCGAGAATGGAAGTGGCGTTCGTCATGGAGGCGATTGTGTCGATGGGACGCCGTATTGGGAACGCCGCGCTGAACGTCCACTGAAAGTCGCAGGGCGGCTTGCGTTCATGCGGACCTTGGTTGAGAATGCCGCCGCCTTCCAAACCCCGCCTATTCCCTTCGCATGGCCTCCGAATTCATTCATGTACGACGAACTTTGCATCCTGAGTGGCCGAGCGAATCCTCCTCTTGCGGTCGAGATCGCCGCTTATCTTCGAGTCGATCTGGGGGCGGTTGAACTGGGGAATTTTCCTGATGGAGAAATCTCCGTTCGACTCGATCAAAACGTGCGAGGGCGTGATGTCTTCCTCGTCCAACCGACCGGCCCTTCCGTCAACGAAAACTTGATGGAGCTGCTGATCTTGATCGATACTTGCAAGCGAGCAAGTGCCGCTCGCATCACCGCCGTCATGCCCTACTTCGGCTACGCACGGCAGGATCGCAAGGACATGGGCCGAGTCCCGATCACGGCGAAGCTGGTCGCGAATCTCATCACCAAAGCCGGAGCCGACCGCGTGCTGGCAATGGACCTCCATGCCGCTCAGATTCAGGGCTTCTTCGATTGCCCCGTCGATCACCTCTACGCCGCTCCGATCCTCGACGAGTACTTCCGGTCGCTGAATCTTCCCAAGGAGAACCTCGTCATCGTTAGCCCCGATGAAGGGAGCATCAAGCGATCACTGCAACACGTCGATCATCTCGGCGGCAGCTTCGCGATCGTCGATAAGCGCCGCGCGAATGCCTTCGAGACTCGCCAAGAGAACCTGATCGGCGGTCCCATTGAAGGGAAGGTCGCACTCATTTTTGATGACATGATCACGACGGCCGGTTCGATTGTGGGAGCCGTCAAAACAGTGTCGCAACACGGTGCAAGTCGCATCTACGTCGGAGCGACTCACGCCGTCCTCTGTGGCCAGGCGACCGAACGCCTGCGCGAAGCCCCGATCGAAGAGATCGTCGTCTCGAACAGCCTCCAACTTCGCCCCGAACAGATGCTCCCGAACATGCGAGTCATCTCCGTCGCCCCGCTCTTGGGCGAAGCCATCCGCCGCATCCACCGCAATCAGTCGGTCAGCTATCTGTTTGATTAATTGATTAACCTCGCGACTTTGGGCTGTCGCGCTCAACACTGTTCGCGACGAGCTAAAGGCCGCTCGTTTACGAGGCCCGCTCATCATGCGAACTCGATTCTCAGCGTTGCTGCTCATCGCAACCGTAATTGCCCATCAGCCTGCCAGCGTGCGAGCCGCCGACGCCCCCGACTACGGTCGTGATGTGCGGCCGATTTTGTCGCAGTTCTGCTTCAAATGTCACGGCCCTGACGATGGGCAGCGGCAGGCGGGGTTGAGGCTCGATACGCACGAAGGGGCGACGGCCAAGAGTGAGTCCGGGAAGACTCCGGTCTTGCCGAAGCAGCCGCATCTCAGTGAGTTGGTGAGACGGATTGAGTCGGCCGATCCCGACGAGGTCATGCCCCCGGCCTCGACCAAGCGCGTGCTGACGGCGGCGCAGACGAAGACGCTCAAGGACTGGATCGCCTCAGGGGCTGAGTACAAGCCTCACTGGTCGTTCGTCGCGCCGGTGAGGCCGACGATTCCGAGCGTCCAGCGGCGCGAATGGCCTCGTGGCGGAATCGACTCGTTCGTCCTGTCGCGATTGGAACGCGAGCAACTCGCGCCGTCGCCTGAAGCGGACAAATACACGCTCATTCGACGAGCGTCTCTCGATTTGATCGGACTGCCGCCGACGGTCGAAGAGGTGGATGAATTCTTCAATGACTCGTCGCCCGATGCTTATGGGAAAGTGCTCGACAGGTTGCTCGCCTCGCCCCGTTACGGTGAACGTTGGGCGCGACGGTGGCTCGATCTGGCGCGCTACGCCGACACGAACGGCTACGAAAAGGATCGGCAACGTTCGGTCTGGCCGTACCGAGACTGGGTCGTCAACGCGCTGAATGCCAATCTGCCGTTCGACCGCTTCACCGTCGAGCAGCTTGCGGGAGACATGCTTCCCGGCGCGACGCTCGACCAGCGGATCGCCACCGGCTTCCACCGCAACACGATGCTGAACGAAGAAGGGGGCATCGACCCGCTCGAGTTCCGCTACCACGCGATGACCGACCGAGTTGCCACGACGGCGACAACGTGGCTCGGACTGACGGTCGGTTGCGCTCAGTGCCACACGCACAAATACGACCCGGTCACGCACACCGATTACTTCCGCTTCTTCGCGCTGCTCAACAACGCTGACGAGCCGGAGATCGATGTCGTTCGGTCGGACATCGCCGCACGACGTGACGCGCTGCTCGAACAGATCGCCGCGCACGAGATCGACCTGCCGAACCGCTTCCCGCTGCCTAATGAGTTTGAGTGGACGCCGATCAAACCGGCCATCGCCCGCTCGATGGGCATGGCCACGTTGGAGATCAAAGACGATGCGTCGGTCTTCGTGACGGGCACGTCTCCCGAACGAGACACGTACATCGTCGGCCTCGAATCCGACCTGACCGATGTCGTGGCCGTGCGACTCGAAGCACTGGCCGATCCCGCGCTGCCGAGCAAGGGACCCGGCCGAACGCCTCACGGCAACTTCGTCCTCACCGAGGTCAAGGCGACGTTGCGCGAACGAGGCACGAACAAGAGCGACGATGCGAAGCCGTCGGATGACGCGCAGGACGACGCTCAACCACTGAAGTTCGTCCGCGCGTCGGCCGACTTCTCGCAGGAGCAATTTTCCGCCGAGCAAGCCATCGACGGCAACGTGAAGACTGGCGGTTGGGCGATCCACGGACCGGGCGAGTGGAACGTCAACCGCACCGCGACGTTCTTCCTTGCCGAACCGAGTGGCCTCGTGGGGAAGACGACTCGCTGGACGATCCGCCTCGACCAAAATCACGGAATGAACCACACGCTCGGCAAGTTCCGAATCAGCCTCGGCCGACGACGGGCCAATAGCGACCAACCCAAAGCCGCGCGAAGGCTCGCTCACCGCGATGAGAAGTTCGGCGAATGGCTCGCGCGCGAACAGGCTCGCGTCGTGAAGTGGACCACGCTGAAACCGGTCGCCGCCACAAGCAACCTCGCGCTGCTGACCATTCAAAGCGATGACTCGATCTTCGCGAGCGGCGACATGTCGAAGCGGGACATTTACGACGTGAGCTACGTGGTCGCGGGCGGCTCGCCTGCGACAGCTGTTTCTGAGAAGAACTCAGGCGAGCCGCCCGAGCCACGCAAGTGGACCGCCCTGCGCATCGAAGCGATCCCCGATGAGCGGCTTCCGAAGAGCGGACCCGGTCGCGTGTACTACGAGGGACCGTTTGGAGACTTCTTCCTCAGCACGATCACCGTCACGGCCGATGGCCAGCCGGTGAAGTTGACTGGCGCGACGCAGAGTTTCGCCAACGGAGGCAACACGGCGGCGATGGCTCTCGATACGAACCAGCAGACCGGCTGGTCGATCAACGGCGGACAAGGCAAGCCGCACGTTGCCGTCTTCCGGTTCGAGACCCCCGTGGCGAAGACCGCCCGGTTCGACGTGTCGCTGTTGTTTGAACGTTACTACGCGGCGGGGCTTGGCCGCTTCAAAGTCTCCGTCACCGACGACGCCCGTCCGGCTGAAGCGAGTTCGCTACCGATAGAGCTTGAGCCAGCATTGCTCACCGCCAACATCGTAGGGTGGGGCCAGCGGCGTTTCGCCGCGCCGGCCCACCAGACTGGGGTGCAATCGTCCGATGGTGGGCCGGCGCTCGAAGCGAGCTTGTCCCACCCTACGGCGCTCCTCCGCCACTTCTGCAACGAAGCTCCCGAACTCGCGGTTGAGCGGGCCAAGATGGACGCGTTGCGGGCGCAGTTGCCTGCGTTCCCCTCGACGCTCGTCTTCCAAGAGCGTCCGGCCAACAACCCACGCCCGACGCATCGGCATCATCGGGGCGAATTCCTGCAACCAAAGGAACTGGTCGAACCGGCGGTCATCGGCGCGCTGCCGCAACTCGATGTGAAGGGGATGCCCGACGGAACGTCACGATCCAATCGGCTTGCTCTCGCCGAGTGGCTCGTCGCTCCGACGAACCCGCTCACCGCGCGAGTCACCGCCAACCGCCAATGGTCCGCGTTCTTCGGACGCGGCCTCGTGAAGACGCTCGAAGACTTCGGTAGCCAGGGGGCGAGTCCGACTCATCCCGAGTTGCTCGATTGGCTGGCGGTCGAGTTCCGCGTTCCAGACTGGGACATGAAGCGATTTCACCGCCTGATCGCCAGCAGTGCCACCTACCGGCAGTCGTCTCGCGTGACGGCCGAACTTCTCGCGAAAGACGCTACGAACGAACTGCTCGCGCGCGGGCCACGGCTTCGCGTTGAGGCCGAGGTCGTGCGCGATGCGATGCTCGCGGTGAGCGGCCTGCTGTCTGACAAGCAACTCGGGCCGAGCGTCTTCCCCGCCCAACCCGCGAACATCACAACCGAGGGAACCTACGGCGGCCTCAACTGGACGCTCAGTCCGGGCGAGGACCGTTACCGCCGAACGCTCTACACGTTTACGAAGCGAACCTCGCCGTTTGCTCTGTCGATGACGTTCGACGGCCCGAGCGGCGAAGCCTGCGTCGCCCGGCGCGAAGTCTCGAACACGCCGCTTCAGGCGCTGACACTGCTCAACGACACCGTCTTCATCGAAACGGCGCAAGCCCTCGGTCGCGAGTTCGCCGAACGAAGCGGCTCAATAGACGAACGACTCCACGCCCTCTTCCGCCGCGCACTGACCCGGCCTCCGACCGACGACGAACTGGCCCTGCTAAAACGCTTCTTCGACGAACAGTCCTCACGCCTGGACCGCAAAGAACTCGACGCCACCAAACTGGCTGGAGCGGGTGGCCCCAACGAAGCCCCTCGCGCCGCCTGGACCCTCACCGCCCGAGCGATCATGAATTTGGATGAAGCGGTGACGAAGAACTGACTCAAGGTAGCCCTGTCGCTCCGCGACAGGAGGCGCGTCGCGCAACAACGGTTTCCAAGCTTTGGGACGTTCAATGACGATCAGAGCTCTCTCCGCGATCTCGCTTCCTGTCGCAGAGCGACAGGGCTACCTTGAAAGCGAACACCGTCCATTTACGAACTTGGGAGTACCAGTCGTGCGGAACGAACTTTCACCGAATCTCGATCTCACTCGCCGTCACTTCTTGCAGGAGTGCCGAGTTGGCGTGGGCAAGATGGCGCTGGCTTCGCTGTTGGCAGGCGGTGCGGCTCGGCAGGTGAAGGCCGATACGGGCGGAATGACGAGCGCGGTGGGGGTGAACCCGCTGGCTCCCGGTGTGCCGCACTTTGCTCCCAAGGTGAAGGGGGTGATTCACCTGTTCATGTCGGGGGCACCGAGTCAGCTCGATCTGTTTGACAACAAGCCGAAGCTGACCGAGTTTACCGGAAAGCCGATCCCGCCCGAGGTGGTCGGCGGGCAGCGGTATGCGTTCATTCGGCCCGATGCGAACTGCCTTGGTCCGCAGTTCAAGTTTGCGAAACATGGCGAGTGCGGGATGGAGTTGTCCGAGGCGCTGCCGCATCTGGCGAAGATCGTTGATGACATTTGTCTCGTGAAGTCGGTGAGCACGGATCAGTTCAATCACGCTCCCGCGCAGATCTTCTTCAACACGGGGTTCTCGCAGCCGGGACGACCGAGTCTGGGATCGTGGGCCACGTATGGACTCGGGGCCGAGTCGAGTGATTTGCCCGCGTTCATGGTGATGTCCACGGGAGCAGGGATCAGCGGCGGAGCGGCCAACTGGTCGAGCGGCTTTCTGCCGACGTTGTACTCGGGCGTGAGGCTCCGCAATCAGGGAGACCCGATCCTCGACGTGTCGAGTCCCGCCGGAGTTGACTCAAAGTTGCAGCGCGATTCGCTCGACCTGATCGGCGCGCTGAACCGGAAGCGGCTGGACGTGGAAGGTGATCCCGAGATCGCGACGCGGATCGCCTCGTATGAGATGGCCTTTCGCCTGCAAACGTCCGCGCCCGAACTGATGGACCTGAAGAGCGAGACGAAGGAGACGCTCGATCTGTACGGCTGCGATCCGGCCGTGCCGTCGTTCGCCCGCGCGTGCCTGCTGGCTCGACGAATGATCGAGCGAGGTGTGCGGTTCGTGAACATTTACAACGAGGGCTGGGACGCGCACTCGGATGTCGTCGGCAACATCAAGAACAATACGGGCAAGACGGACAAAGCATCGGCGGCACTCGTCACCGATCTCAAGCAGCGTGGCCTGCTCGACGAGACGCTCGTCATTTGGGGCGGTGAGTTTGGGCGAACACCCATGGTCGAGAACAACCCCGCGCTGGGACGGAGCCTCGGCCGCGATCACCATCCACAGGCGTACTCGATGTGGCTCGCAGGCGGCGGCATGAAGCGCGGCTTCAGTTATGGAGTGACCGACGAACTCGGGTTCCATGTCGTCGATCAGCCGGTACACGTCCACGACCTGCAAGCGACGATCCTGCATCAGCTCGGCTTCGACCACGAACGCCTGACCTACAAACACGCGGGCCGCGAGTTTCGACTGACCGACGTTCATGGGCACGTCGTCGGTGATCTGTTGGCGTGAAGCAGGGCTTGAGACTGAAGTGACAGCGCAGGGCCATCGCCTTTTTCATGTAGGGTGGTACAAGCTCGCTTCGAGCGGCGGCCCACCATGCATCATTGATGCGCCCGTCCCAAGGCCATCGCATTTCTCGATTTCGTGTGCCACGGTCACGGAGCTTCGACGTGGCCGTGCGTGGAAGTGAAGGCTGTTTCTCATTCTCACGGCCACGTCGAAACTTCGTGACCGTGGCACACGATCCCCCAGTTTCAAAAAGGCGATAGCCCTGCGCCCGTCCCAAGGTTGGTTTCGCGACGGATGATCCGCTTGTATTCTCACCGCCCCATAATCGTTTCCGCCTCAACCACTGCTATCAAAACATGACAGACACCCGCGAGATCGTCCCTGTAAGCCGTCCCGTCTCGGGAACGATTCGACCGCCTGGATCGAAGAGCCTCACCAATCGAGCGCTCGTCGTGGCGGCACTCGCGGAAGGAACGTCGCATCTGACAGGGGTGCTCGACAGTCGCGACACTCAGGTCATGATCGACAGCCTGCGGCGGCTGGGGATCGCGGTCGAACACTCACCCGCCGATTGTTCTATCGTCGTGAGTGGCTGTTCGGGGAGACCGCCGGTCGCCGTGGCCGATCTGTGGTTGGAGAACAGCGGGACCAGCATTCGGTTTCTCACGGCTCTCTGCGCGTTGGGACGCGGCACGTTTCGACTTGATGGCAACGCGCGGATGCGCGAGCGTCCGATCGGCGATCTGCTCGAGTCGCTGCGGCAGTTCGGAATTTCGGTCGCTGCGGAACTCGGGACCGATTGTCCGCCGGTCGTCCTGACCAGTGACGGCCTGCGTGGCGGAACGACGACCGTCAACGCCGATGTGTCGAGCCAGTTTCTCAGTGCGATCCTGATGGCGGCCCCGTGTGCCGCGTCTCCCGTCGAGATTCGGCTCGCCGGCGAAATGGTCTCGGAACCGTATGTCGAGATGACGTGGAAGGTGATGTCGCAGTTCGGCGTGAATGTCGATCATGATGAGCCGGGGCGATACCTCATCCGCCCGCAGTCATATCGCGGCCGCAGCTATGACATCGAACCAGATGCCTCGGCGGCCAGTTACTTCTTCGCCGCCGCCGCCGTGACGGGAGGCGAGATCACAGTGGAAGGTCTCACCGCGAACGCGCTGCAGGGCGACGTGTTCTTCGTGAATGCCCTCGAACGGATGGGCTGCGAAGTGACGTGGAACGCGGAGAGCATTACGGTGCGAGGTCGCGAGCTGCACGGCATCGACATCGACATGAACGCGATCAGCGACACGGCTCAAACGTTGGCGTGCGTCGCCCCGTTCGCAACTGGCCCGACGCGCATCCGCAACGTCGCCCACATGCGACACAAGGAAACCGATCGCGTTGCGGCCGTGGTGACCGAACTCCAACGACTGGGCCTGTCCGTGGAGGAGCATCCCGACGGCATGACCATCCATCCGGGACCGCTTCAACCGGGAACCGTCGCCACGTATGACGACCATCGCATGGCGATGAGCTTCGCGTTACTCGGCCTGCGAGTTCCCGGCATCGTCATTGCCGATCCCGGCTGCACGTCGAAGACATATCCCCATTACTTCGACGATCTGGATCGGCTGTGCGATTCGTCTCGCGGCAATCCTTGCCGATCCACTTGATGCCTCACGAGTGTGGTTTTGAGAGGCGCGCTGATAAGGCTGCCGCTGCAATCGGACCAACCGGCAGGTCGCGTCTTTCCCTCCCGCACTGACGAAACTTTGCATCGGAGAGTCGCCCGTCCCGCCGGGCAACGAGAGGGGACTGCCGATGAAATCTGGCATGTGGTGCGCGCGTCGAGTGCGTCCCAATAAAGGATCGCAGCGGTCGCACTCTTGGACATGAGAGGCGAATCGCGACTGTCGAGCATTAGGGATGATGCCATGAAATCGCCGTTGATTTGGACTCTCGTGGCGCTGTGCCTGTCGTGTAGTTGGGCTTGCCCCGCACACGCTCAATCGGACGAACCCGATGAGGAAGCGATCGGAGCGTTCCTCTGGCCGGACCGTGAGACCGGATTCTGGCTGACCACCGAGGCGTTGCTGTGGAGGCGAAACAACTCGGGTGGCAGCGGCCCCGTTATCGGTGGTCCGGAGAGCCTTCGCTTCGGTGGTTCTGAATACCACTACGAAGGGGGTTACCGCGTCGGAGTCGGTTGGCTGATCGATCCCAATTACGAATTGGAGGGCGTGTGGACCAGCCTCTCGGGATGGAGTACCGGCCAGACGGGCGTCCTCACGCGGGCGATCAGCTTTGATGACGGACAAGCCAGCCTGTGGGTCGATCCGACGGGAGATGCCAACTTCATCAATCAAACGACGTTCTTTCGGCCGCTCTACGATGCGGCCACCAATCCCGACATCGCGGGTGGAGGAGTAAACGATGAAACGGACGAATTTGAATTCATCCAGCCCGGCTCAGCTTACTCGCTGAAACAAAGCAGCAACCTGTACGACATCCAATTGAACGTCAAGACGCGCCGCACCGAAGGGCAGCGCTACGGCTTCGGCCTCGGTTTCCGTCACGTCACGTTGTCGGAAGCCGCGCTCGCCCAAGTGAGCGGCACGTTCGATGCCTTCGATATTGACGGTGACGAAGTGGTTGTGGATGACGGAAACGATCAACTCTCCGATGCCGTGCTTCTGGCCACTGGTCTCTCGCTCATCAACGGCAGCGGCGGCTTCTACGATCCCGGCCTCGGTGGTGGAGTTTTCACCATGCTGTGGAATGGCACCGCGAGCAACCAATTGAACGGCCTTCAGGGAACATTCGATGCCGCCATTTTGGAGCGAGGTCGTTATTCGCTCGACGGCAATCTGCGGCTGGGTCTCTTCCACAACCGCATTCGCGGGACGGTCACGGAAACCTATGCCGACTCGCTCGACTCGGTCTATCGCCGCTCATTCGAGGATGAGTCCGACAAGCTCTCGTTCGGAGCGAACCTCGGACTGAGTTCCTCAATCCGCATCTCGGAACGAATCAAGTTGCGCAGCGGATATGAAGCGATGTTCCTCACGAACACCGCACTCGGTCCGTCGCAGCAGCAAGGGTTGGTCTACGATGGCCTCGGCAACGCGACGTACTCGGTCCAAGCGGCCGACACGCTCATCATGCAAGGACTGAGAGCAGGCATCGAGATGGAGTGGTGACGCCGGGCTTTGAATTGCCGTAGGCCCATCCACTAGCCCGACGCGCAAGCGAGGGCTGGACATTCGATGGCGGTGCAGCCCTCGCTTGCGCGTCGGGCTAGTTTTGAAATGCGATCTAGTGGGCCGAGCGGCCTGT
>Ga0209086_10000166_pt1 | contig 58337 bp, 51 predicted proteins | sample M_130207_XF_Meta_FD_187312 | JGI IMG/M metagenome (GOLD analysis project Ga0209086, IMG submission 187312) | Freshwater microbial communities from Lake Montjoie, Canada to study carbon cycling - M_130207_XF_MetaG (SPAdes) (version 2) | ecosystem: Environmental > Aquatic > Freshwater > Lake... | reverse complement strand
GCGCCAAGATATTTTGAGTGGATAGATAACATGCATGACTGGTGTATCTCTCGCCAACTTTGGTGGGGACATCAGATTCCGGTTTATTACGGACCAAATGGTGAAGTTGTTGTATGTGGGCCAGATGACACACCACCTGCTGGTTATATTCAAGATCCAGATGTTTTAGATACCTGGTTCTCCTCTGGATTATGGCCATTTTCAACTTTAGGTTGGCCAGATAAAACAGATGATCTTGCAAAGTTCTTCCCAACCAGCGTTCTCGTTACAGGTTATGACATCCTATTTTTCTGGGTAGCGCGAATGGTTCTTCTAGGATTATTTGTAACAGATGGTGTTGCACCATTCCATACGATCGCGCTGCACGGTTTGGTGCGAGATCGCTTCGGAAAGAAGATGAGTAAATCTCGAGGAAATACCGTTGATCCAATTGAGTTTATGGATAAGTACGGTTCAGACGCGCTTCGCTTCACGCTGGCCCGTGGTGCAAATCCGGGAACTGATCAAGCAATCGCTGAAGAGTGGATTGGTGGATCTCGTAACTTTGCAACCAAGCTCTGGAATGCCTCACGTTTTGCGATCATGAATGGCGCAAATATCGACGGTGAAGTTCCTGAATTCAAATCATTAAATGCGATTGATCAATGGATTTTAACTCGCTTAGACGAAACTGTTGAATCAGTTGACCAACTTCTTGAGAAATTTGAATTCGCTAAGGCCTGTGAAATTATCTATCACTTTGCTTGGGATGACTTATGTGATTGGTATCTTGAACTTTCAAAATCAACTTATGCTGCTGGCGGCGATGGCGCCACCAATTCAAAGCGAGTATTAGGACGCGTTCTAGATCAACTATTGCGCTTGATGCACCCAACAATGCCATTTATTACCGAGGAACTCTGGTGTTCATTTACTGGTGGCGAAACCCTTGTCACAGCTGACTGGCCAAAAGCCAATCCAGAGAACCGCAGCGAAGAGTCGAAAGTAATTGTGGAACAACTCAAGGATCTGATAACAGAGATTCGCAGATTTAGAAATGATCAAGGAATAAAGACCTCGGCAAAGATTGGCGCCAACCTGATTGGCCTTGAATCACTCTCGAGCTATGAAGCAGCAATTCGCTCTGTCTGCCGCATCGAACCAATTTCGGGAAGTGCCAGCGCGGGAATTGAAGTTGGAAAAGTTAAGGTCGAATTCGATCTTACTGGCGCAATAGATGTTGTTGCTGAACGCGCACGTCTAACAAAAGATTTAGCCACGGCTGAAAAGGATCGAGCCACGGCGAAGGTGAAGTTGGAGAACGAGGGATTCATGGCAAAGGCGCCAATCGAAGTTGTTCAAGAGATTAGAGAACGACTTGCAGAAACTAGCGCTGATATTGAAAGTATCACTGTGCTTCTTGCAGCTCTGCCAAAATCGTGATTCCAACACCAGAAGATTTAGAAGTTCTTAAAATTATTGAGGCTGCGCTGATGAAGCGCTGGCCGGAGAATAAAATTGAACCTTCACTCGACCGGATATCTGCGCTTATAGATGCACTTGGTTCACCACAAATTTCATTTCCTACGGTTCATATCGGTGGAACAAATGGCAAGACAAGTACATCCCGAATGGTTGATGCGTTATTCACTGAACTTGAATATCGAACTGGACGATTTACTAGTCCACACTTAGAGAGTTTTCTAGAACGTATTTCGATCAAGGGTGAAGCAATTAGCCCTGCAGAATTAATCGCAACTTATAACGATATTGCGCTCTATTTGGATTTAATAGACAGTCGCTCAGATATTCCGATTTCTTACTTTGAAGCGTTAACTGCACTTGCCTTTGTGGCATTCGCAGAACATCCAGTAGATATAGGAATTATCGAAGTCGGAATGGGCGGAGACTGGGATGCAACAAATGTAATTCAGAGCGCAGTATCAGTATTGATGCCGATTGGCTTGGACCATACTGAATATCTCGGTGAAACAATTGAAGAGATTGCAAGAACGAAAGCTGGAATTATTAAGCCAGAGTCCCATGTTGTATTGGCAGCACAAGAGCCCAAAGTTGCCCGAATCCTTCTGGAAAGGGTTGTAGAAAAATCAGCAATTCCATATCGTGAAGGGATTGAATTCGCGTTGTTGCGTCGAGACATTGCAGTGGGAGGTCAACTAATTGCGATTAGGGGAGTGCACGGTGAATACTCCGATATTTATTTGCCGCTTCACGGGGCCCATCAAGCAGCCAATGCAGCAATCGCAGTTGCAACTGTTGAAGCATTTGTCGGCGTTAGGTTGGATGAAGATTTGGTGCGCGCTGCATTTGCTGGCGTATCGTCACCGGGCCGCTTGGAAATCTTGCATCGAGACCCGACAGTCATTATCGATGCCGCTCATAATCCACATGGCGCAAAGGCGCTAGCAGAAACGATCCGTAGTGAATTCGACTTCGAATCTATTTTCTGCGTCCTTGGAATACTTGGAGATAAAGATGTCAAAGGATTTCTAAAAACGCTAGAACCTGTTGTGGATCGATTAGTTGTCACAAAATCGCAATCTCCTCGCGCCCTTCCCGTGGCTGAATTATTCGCGCTGGCCGTAGAAGTTTTCGGAAATGATCGAGTTTTTAAAGAGGATGATTTAGCATCAGCAATTACATATGCCATGGAACAAGTTACTTTGATCAATCAAGTAAGTGATGGCGTAAGTGCAGTAGTTATTACCGGATCGGTTGTTACCGCAGGTTCAGCAAGAGCTATTTTGAAGAAGATCGGAAGGGCGGAAGAAAAATGAGAATCCTTAGCGCCGCAGTATTAACTATGGAAGCCTTCGTAATGGGATTTGCCGTTCTACTTGCAATGGGTGAACACACCGGTGGCGCGCTCACACTCGGCGGCGTAATCGCGATCGCAGCTCTGTTGACTGCAGGATTAATGAAGAAGCGAATTGGTTGGATTATTGGCTCAATCTTGCAGATTGCAATGATCGGGTACGGATATGTTGTGACGCCGATGTATTTCATGGGCGCACTTTTTGCCGGACTTTGGGTAACTGCCTTCATTGTGGGCCGCAAGGGTGAGGCAATTCGAGCCGAACTTCTCAGACAGAGGCCCCTTAAATAGCTTCCGGGAGTGGCAAATTCTGGGATTAAGAACTTTCAGGCCGCCGCATTAGACTGACGCCCGTGAATTCCCAGAAATTAGAACGCACCCTAATCTTGGTAAAACCAGATGGCGTCCGTCGCTCATTGGTCGGCGAAGTTACTCGTCGCGTTGAAGCAAAGGGATATCAAGTTGTTGGTTTAAAAATGTTGACACCAACACGTGAAATTCTTGCAAAACATTATGCAGAGCACGAAGGAAAACCATTCTACGAACCGTTACTTGAATTTATGTTATCCGGACCAATTGTTGCAATGATCGCAGAAGGAAATCGCGTAATTGAAGGATTCCGTAAATTGGCTGGAGCAACAGATCCAACTACAGCCGAACCAGGAACAATTCGTGGTGATTTAGCTCGTGACCAAGGTACAAAAGTTGTTCAAAATATTGTTCATGGATCAGATTCTCCAGAATCTGCAGCTCGTGAAATTGCAATCTTCTTTCCCGAGTTAAATTAATTGAAAGGTCTCAAATGAGCAAAAAGAATTCAAATCGTATGTCATTTATCGGAAGAGATATGGCTGTCGACTTAGGTACCGCAAATACACTGGTTTATGTTCGTGGTCGCGGAATTGTTCTTAATGAGCCAAGCGTTGTTGCAATAAATCAAGATACGGGCGGAATTCTCGCAGTTGGCCTTGAAGCAAAGCGCATGATCGGTCGTACACCTGGAAACATTGTCGCAATTCGCCCACTTAAAGATGGTGTGATTGCCGACTTCGATACAACAGAACGAATGCTCCGATACTTTATTCAAAAGGTGCACCGTCGTCGTTATTTAGCAAAGCCAAGAATTGTGGTTTGTGTTCCATCAGGCATTACAGGTGTTGAACAACGCGCAGTAAAAGATGCTGGCTACGCAGCAGGTGCACGGAAGGTTTATATTATTGAAGAGCCAATGGCTGCGGCTATCGGCGCCGGACTTCCAATTCACGAACCAACAGGAAATATGGTTGTTGATATTGGTGGCGGAACAACTGAAGTTGCGGTTATTTCACTTGGTGGAATTGTTACTGCGCTTTCAATCCGCGTTGGTGGAGATGAGTTAGACCAGTCAATTATTGACTGGGTTAAGCGCGAATACTCACTCCTACTTGGAGAGCGCACTGCTGAAGAAATTAAGATGGCAATTGGGTCTGCATACCAACTACCTGGCGAACCTGATGCCGAAATTCGCGGTCGCGACCTTGCAACTGGTCTACCAAAAACGATTCGAGTATCTGCCGAAGATATTCGCAAAGCGATGGAAGATCCAGTAAACCAAATTGTTAATGCTGTTAAGAGCACGCTAGATAAGACACCACCTGAGTTAGCGAGTGATCTAATGGATCGCGGCATTGTTCTAACTGGCGGTGGCGCCTTGCTTCGCGGGTTAGATGAGCGACTTCGTCATGAAACTGGAATGCCAGTTCATATTTGTGAGCGTCCATTGCAAGCCGTTGCCGAAGGTTCTGGCAAGTGTGTTGAAGAATTCGAAGCTTTAGAGAAGGTTTTGATTTCTGAACCTCGCCGTTAAGGAGAAAATAAATTGGCAGCTGGTGGCAACAATCGCTCTCGCCTTCTGCTTGTAATTCTTCTTGTAACATCGCTATTTCTAATTACCTTAGATCTTCGCGGGGTAAGCATTACCAAGAACTCAAGATCAGCCACTCAATCATTATTGGCCCCAGTTCAACGAGGGGTGTCAGATTTCTTCTCGCCAATCGGCAATTTTTTCTCGGATATAAAGAATTTTGGCAAGACAAAGGCCGAGCTTAAAGATTTAAAGAGTGAGAATGCAAAGCTTCGTAAGAAAGTAATTTTTAATCAGGACACCAACGGACAGCTCAATAAGTTAAAAGGTGTACTAGATCTTGCTGGACGGGGTGGATACAAAGTTGTATCTGCTCGGGTAATTGGCAAAGGAAGTTCTTCGACATTTAGCCAGACAATAACAATCGACGCTGGAACTAATGACGGTGTAAAAAAAGATATGACAGTCATGGGCGAACTTGGCTTAGTTGGAGTAGTTAAGAGCACAACTTCTACATCTGCCATTGTTCTTCTCATGAACGATCCGACATTTCGCATCGGTGTTCGCATCGCAAGGAGTCAAGGCGTCGGGGTTTTAATGGGCGAGGGAGATAACACTTATACTCTGCAACTCTTAGATCCTTCAGGAAGTATTGAAGTAAATGATGTTTTGCTCTCACTCGGAAGTGATAACAACAGGCCTTTTGTTCCCGGTTTGCCAGTCGGCTATGTAAAGTCAGTAAAAAATACGAGTGCAACCCTGACGCAAGAAGCTAGTGTGAAGAGTTACTCAAATCTAGGAAGCCTTGGAGTTGTTTCAGTAATTGTAAGAGTTTCAAATGGTGGGCCAAAAGATGCGTTAATACCACAGCCAACACCAATTCCAACAACAACAATTTATGTAACGCAATCACCTACGCCAGAGGCCACGAATTGAGTTGGAGTCGCGCTGGATTTAGTGCCTTGATCCTTTTTTTCTTTTTCGTTGTTCAAGAATCCGCAATTTCAAAGATAGATTTTCCAATTTCAGGTTTCTCCCTTTATCTATGTGCTCTCCTTGGGTTAATGGCGCTTGAAGATAGATTTGGCGCAATCGCTATGGGGTTCATCGGTGGGCTAATTCTTGATCTCTCACCATCTAGCGATTCTCCTTTCGGAAAATGGGCGCTAATTCTTACCCTCGTTGGATACTTATTCTCTAGAAATCGCGAAAGCATTGGCGACTTTACTGAAAGGCCTATTGCATTTGTTTTATTCGTGTCAGCTGGAGCGACTGCAACATTATTAATATTCTTAATACTTGGCGTAATACTTGGCGAAAATAATGGTGCTGTTATCACAAATTTGCAGACTGTGGTTGGAAATGGGATTTGGACTTTACTATTCTCATCAGCTTTGTTGCCAGGCTTAGTCGCATTGCGTAATTACACCTTAACCTCTAGAGAGCGACTATGAGTGTTCGCTCTAGATTAAATTTAGTTATTGTTCAAGCGTTAATTATTTCGCTAATTCTTGCTTTAACTGGTCGGCTCTTTTATCTACAAGTTGCTGAGGGCCTTAAATATCAAGATGCTGCAATTAGTATCCAGAGTCGAGATGTTGTAAATCCAGCAATTCGTGGTGCAATCGTTGATAGTTCTGGAATCCCACTTGCGATGGATCGTCCCGGAATGGTCATATCAGTTGACCGAAGTATTGTTGATAAGTTGCCCGACAAAGGTAGTGCTGTAATTGCTCGTGTAGCCAAACTTGTTGGCAAGGTTCCAGAGAATATTTTTATTTCAACTAGGCTTTGTGGTGAGATTAAAACCTCGCAAAATATTGGGTGTTGGAAAGGAACTCGATTCCAACCTATCCCAGTTACGAGAACCGCGACAAAAGAACAAGCCTTGAAAGTCTTAGAGAATTCAGATTTGTTTCCTGGAATAACTGCAATGTCAGTTCCGGTCCGCAGTTATCCATCAATGGCTGGAGAGAATGCAGCACACGTGCTTGGATATGTTGGATCAGTAAGTGAGGAAGATTTACTTGATTCAGATAAGAGCTATTTTCGCGAAGAGACTATTGGAAAAGATGGCCTTGAATATCAATACGATGAATATCTGCGTGGTCGTGCTGGCATAAAAACGGTCATTGTTGATCGCAAAGAGTCGGTAACCAAGCAGGCTATTAGCACGCAACCAGTTTCAGGATTTAATTTGGTTACGAACCTAGATGCAAGGTTGCAGGCGGCAACTGAGCAGGCGCTGCAGTCATCGGTCTTAAGAGCTAAATCTCTTGGTGGCCGGGCAGATGGTGGCGCGGCAATTGTGATGGATGTAAATAGCGGAAAGATTTTGGCCCTTGCTTCGTACCCTACTTATGATCCAAATATTTGGCAGGTAGGTTTAACCCAGAAACAAGCAAATAATTTATTTAGCGAAAGCTCTGGTGTGCCGGCACTTAATAGGCCACTTCAAGGAATGTACGCACCAGCATCAACATTTAAATCTGTCTCAGTCGTAGCGGCTATGAGCGCGGGTTACAACATGAGCGCTACCTATAAATGTCCATCAAAAGTTCTAATTGGTGATCGAGAATTCGCAAACTTTGAAAGTAAAGCCCAGGGAACAATATCTATGAAACGTGCAATCGCTGTTTCTTGCGACACAATTTGGTATCAAATTGCTTACGATGAATGGGTGCGCGATGGTGGGCTCTCGCCTAAATCTGGGCTTCATGACTATTTCTTTACTGCAGCACGTGGCTTTGGTATCGGGAAGATAACTGGAATTGATCTACCAAGTGAGGCCTCTGGTCGACTTCCAGATCGCGCCTGGAAAGAGGGTATTTATAAAGAGAATAAGGATTTCTATTGCAATTTTAAAACTCGCGCAAAGAAATCAGATTTGACGCCATTTTTGATTGAAGTTGCCCGCGAGAATTGCTTGGATGGAAATATTCTGCGAGCGGGTGATGCTGTTAACTTCTCAATTGGTCAGGGCGATACCTTGTTAACCCCAATTCAGATGACACAACTTTATGCAGCTATTGCTAACGGTGGCACAATTTATAAACCACAAGTTGCCCGAGCGATTGTTAAGCCCAATGGAGATATTGTTAAAGAGTTCTTACCTGAAGTAGTTGCAACCAATGTCTTGTCTAAAAAATCTACTAAGTTCTTGCATGAAGCACTACGAGCTGTTGTCACAGAAGGAACTGCAGCTGGTGTGTTCCCAGGGTTTCCAGTTGCTGTTGCAGGTAAAACTGGAACCGCAGAAGATAAAGGTAGAAATAAAGATGGATCAGCCAAGGCAGATACGGCTTGGTTCGCATCATTTGCTCCGGTAGATAATCCTAAATATGTAGTTGTAATGGTTGTGAGTCAAGGAGGTTTTGGTTCCTCAATTTCAGCCGTTGGCGTTAAGGATATCTGGACTGCACTCTTTGGAGTTGTTGGCGGAAAAGTTGATCCAACACAAGAAATTTTTCCAAATGGCGTACCGAGCAAATTACCAAAAGTTGATCCAAAGAACGCTAAGTTGGTCAAACCATGAGTATCTATTCCCAACGCAAAAGACGTGACCGCTTCCGTGAAAACTTCGGTCAATTCGACCGGAATCTCTCCTTTTCAGTTGGTGCGCTGCTAATTATTGGGACGCTATTAGTTTACGCAGCAACCAGAAATTGGTTTGCTGCTCAAGGCCTTGATCCTGAATATTATTTGAAGCGCCATGTAGTTAATATTTTGATTGGTGGGCTACTTGCTTACCTAACAACGTTAATTGATTATCGATTACTTCGGGCATATACCCCAATTGTTTGGGGCTTTGCAGTCCTTGGCTTAATTATTGTTTTAATCCCTGGGCTTGGCAGTGAAATTAATGGTTCTAAAGCTTGGATCTCCTTTCCTGGTGGCTTTCAAATCCAACCTGCAGAATTAGCCAAGATTGCAATCATCGTTGGTATCTCAATGATTTTGGCAGAAAAACGGGATAAGGATGCAAATCCAACAGATCAAGATGTTTTAAAGGCGCTCGCGATTGCAGCAGTTCCTATTGTGCTGATTTTGGTACAACCCGATCTGGGCACAGTCGTAATTATTAGTGCAGCAATTCTTGCAATCATCGGGACATCTGGCGCTCCAACTAGATGGGTAGTTGGACTTCTAATACTTGCCGTTATCGGCGGCTTCGTTGCAGTGCAAACGGGTGTCGTTGATAAGTATCAAGTTGCACGGCTTCAATCCTTCGTTGATCCAACAGCAGATCCACAAGCAACTGGATATCAACTTCGCCAATCTAGAATCACAATAGGTTCTGGTGGAATTATCGGAAAAGGTTTATTTAACGGCCCACAAACAAATGGTCGCTTTGTTCCAGAACAACAGACTGACTTTATATTTACCGTAGCTGGCGAGGAGCTAGGTTTCCTTGGAAGTGGCTTCATCTTGCTCTGCTATACGCTATTTTTCTTACGAGCTTTTACGATTGCGCGGCGAACTAATGACTTATTTGGGCGCCTGGTCTGCGTTGGTGTAATTGCCTGGTTTGCCTTCCAAACTTTTGAAAATATTGGAATGACTATGGGCTTAGTCCCAATGACTGGCGTTCCATTGCCATTCATCTCTTATGGTGGATCGAGCATGTTTGCGAATTTAATCGGCCTGGGGTTGATTCAAAATGTCCATTTACGCACAAGATAGGTTAAATATTTTCACCCTTAAGCGGGGGCGAAGTTGGTCTTTCGGCGCCTTTTAGGCGATACTTTGACTTAGCATTTCGCGCTCCGAGCGGCCTCAATAAATTTGATGGCCTTAATTACTCGAGGTAGCAGCAGATGCAAAAGCTTTCAAAAGGAAGTTTTACCAATATTTAGTTTTTAGATGAGGATTTAAGGTTATGGCAATAGTGCCAAAGGGTGCGCGTAAGCGCGCAAGCAAAAAATCTGCAGCCAAGGCTGCGGCAAAACAAGAGCCAGTAGTAGTGGAAGTTGAATCTAGCGAAAACGCCGAGAAGAAAACTTCAAAGAAATCTGCAGCTCCAAGTATTCCGGTTCCTATGTTTCAGGCTGCGCCAGAAGCAGTAGCGCCTAAGAAAGTTAAAGCCTCACCTCAAAATAAGGCTGAAGTTCCCGAAGCGCCAGAACAATCAGAATCGAGTGAAGAATCCGATTCCGAATCAGGTACTCGCCGTCGCCGTCGTGGTGGCAGAGGTCGCCGTCGTGGTGGAAAAGATTCAAATGAGACGGTCGAAGATCGCGATTCAGATTCCGATGAGGTTCTAGATGCCGGAGAAATTTCCGAAGAGGGTGAAGATTCAACATCAACCTCCCCACGTCGTCGACGTCGTCGTCGCGCAAAGGGCGATGGTGTAACTGCAGGTGAGACTGTTGAAGAAGATGGCGTTATAACAGTTGTAAAAGTTAGAGAGCCTAGAGAACCGAGAGAACCGCGTCCACCACGGACTCGCGATGATCAACCAACTCGTTCCGACAGAGGTGGTCGCAATCGCAGCCGTAGCGATCGAAATGAACGTGGCGATCGTGGCAACCGCAATAACCGTGAACCAAGAGATTTTGTTCGCCGTCGCGGAATGATTATTACTGAATCAGAATTCTTAGCTCGACGCGAAAATGTAGATCGCCAGATGTTGGTTCGCCAAGCTGGAGATCGCACCCAGATCGCAGTCCTTGAAGACAAAATCATGGTCGAGCATTATGTAAATCGAAATAGCAATATTTCATATGTTGGAAATGTTTATCTTGGAAAAGTTCAGAACGTTCTGCCATCAATGGAAGCGGCTTTCGTAGATATTGGTAAGGGCCGAAATGCAGTTCTCTATGCCGGTGAAGTTAACTGGGATACCGCAGGACTTGCAGATGGTGCACCTCGCAAGATTGAACATGTATTAAAGACTGGTCAATCGGTATTGGTTCAAGTAACAAAGGATCCAATCGGTCAGAAAGGCGCACGTTTAACTAGCCAGATTTCACTTCCAGGTCGCTACTTAGTTTATGTTCCAAGTGGTGAAATGAGCGGAATCAGCCGTCGCCTTCCAGATCAAGAGAGATCACGACTAAAAACAATTCTTAAGAATTTAATTCCAGAAGATGCCGGCGTAATTGTTCGTACTGCATCTGAAGGTGCCACTGAAGATGAGCTTGAACGCGATGTAATTCGGCTAAAAGCGCAATGGGAAGATATTGAGAAGAAGTCACAAGAATCTGGCACAAATGCGCCAGCACTTCTTTACTCAGAACCAGATCTAACAGTTCGCGTAATTCGCGATATTTTCAATGAAGATTTCAACAAGTTAGTAGTTCAAGGCGATCAAGCTTGGGAAGACATCAATAATTACCTTGGCCACATCGCACCTGAACTCACTGCAAAGATTGAAAAGTGGACAGGTACACGTGACCTATTTGTAGAGAATCGAATCGAAGAACAACTGGCTAAAGCCTTTGATCGTAAGGTTTATCTACCTTCAGGTGGCTCACTTGTAATTGATCGAACTGAAGCGATGATTGTTATCGACGTTAACACTGGAAAATTTATTGGCAAGGGTGGAAACCTCGAAGAGACTGTTACTAAGAACAACTTGGAAGCAGCAGAAGAAATCGCCCGCCAACTTCGCCTGCGCGATATGGGTGGAATTGTGGTTATCGACTTTATTGATATGACCCTTGAATCAAACCGTGATCTTGTTCTTCGACGACTAGTTGAAAGTCTTGGTCGCGATCGCACTAAACATCAGGTTGCAGAAGTTACTTCACTTGGTCTAGTTCAAATGACTCGCAAGCGCGTGGGGCAAGGGTTAATTGAAGCATTCTCAACAACGTGCGAAAGTTGTGGCGGTCGCGGAATTCATATTCATTCAGAACCTGTAACGAAGGTTGCACTTGAAAAGGATATGGAACAACGTTATGTGCCAAAGGTTCATGAAGATGGGGCTGAAGCAACAGAATCGCAAGAAGTTGTAGAAATTGTAGAAGATGTAGAGGTCGCAGAAGTTAAGGCTCCTGCGCCAAAGCGTCGCCGTCGGGCAGTTAGTACTGGGGTAATTACGCCCGAATAGGGCCAGCTACAGCCAGTTTAAGCCGGTTTGACCTAGAGGCTACGCGCTCCGTATCCTTACCCTCTGCCAGTTTCCTGGCTAATTTAATAAATGCATTTGGAAAGGTGTCACCGTGTACGCGATTGTAAAAGCAGGCGGCCGTCAAGAGAAGGTTGCCGTTGGCGACACAGTAATTGTCGATCGTATCGATGCAAAAGCCGGTGCAGCTGTTTCGTTCTCAGCGCTACTTGTAGTTGAAGGTGCGAACATTACATCTGATGCCAAGGCACTTGCTGGCGTAAAAGTTACTGGCGAAATTGTTGAAGAACTCAAAGGTCCAAAGATCGACATCCTTCGTTACAAGAACAAGACTGGCTATCGCCGTCGTCAAGGTTTCCGTTCCCAACTTACGCGCGTGAAGATCACCGCGATTACGAAATAAGGCAGGCGAATAAAAAATGGCAAGTAAAAAGGGAGTCTCCTCAACTCGTAATGGCCGCGATTCAAATGCGCAGTACCTAGGTATCAAGCGTTACGCAGGACAGATTGTTAAGAGCGGGGAAATCTTGGTTCGCCAACGCGGAACAGTTTTTCACCCAGGACAAAATGTAGGAATCGGTAAGGACGACACACTTTTCGCTCTCTCAGCAGGCGAAGTTGCTTTCGGTCGCGCTCGCGGTCGCAAGGTAGTAAATATCGTTCCCGTAGCTGTAGTCGCCTAACCCGCGGTTAATTTTTTGCGGGCCCGCGACTAGCGGGCCCGCATTTTTATTTTTTGAGTTTAAATCTTTAAGAGAAGTTTTATAACGAGAGGAGAAGTGAAATGGCAACATTCGTTGACCGCGTAACTCTCCATGCATCTGCCGGTAGTGGCGGCGATGGTTGCGTCTCAATTCACCGCGAAAAATTTAAGCCTCTCGGTGGTCCAGATGGCGGCAACGGTGGTCGTGGTGGCGATGTAATTCTTATCGTTGATCAAGACACAACAACACTTCTAGATTTTCACCATTCACCACATCGTCGCGGTACTAATGGCTCGCTTGGTTATGGCGATTACTGCAACGGTAAAGAGGGTAAAGATTTAACTCTGCATGTTCCAAATGGAACTGTTGTAAAAGATGCAACCGGGACTGTGATTGCAGACCTAGTTGGTTTCGGAACTCGTTTCATTGCGGCACAAGGCGGTAAAGGTGGACTTGGAAATGCCGGTCTAGCTTCTTCCAAACGTCGCGCCCCAGGCTTTGCACTTAAAGGCGAGCCAGGTGAAGAGCGCACACTAATACTTGAACTTAAGAGCGTTGCAGATATTGGTTTAATTGGTTTTCCATCCGCTGGAAAATCTTCACTGATTGCATCTATCTCTTCTGCAAAACCAAAGATCGCTGACTATCCATTCACAACACTTGCACCAAACCTTGGCGTTGTTCAAGCAGGCGACACTCGCTTCACAGTTGCCGATGTTCCAGGGCTAATTCCTGGGGCTTCTGAAGGTAAGGGCCTTGGCTTGGAATTCTTACGTCACGTTGAAAGATGTGCCGCGCTTGTACATGTTCTTGACTGCGGAACTTTAGAAACCGATCGCGATCCGGTAAAAGATTTCGACATCACTGAAGAAGAACTTTCACATTATGGTGGACTTTCAGAACGACCACGTTTGATTGCGCTAAATAAAGTAGATCTTCCAGATGGAAAAGCAATGGCCGATATGGTGCAACCAATTCTGGAGGCTCGCGGTTATCAGGTCTACCAAATTTCTGCGGCATCACATATTGGTTTAACTGAATTAAATTATGCAATGGCTCGAATAATCCAAGAAGCACGTAAGGCTGAAGCACTTGTCGAAAAGGCTCGAATTGTTCTCCGCCCAGTTGCGGTTGGAAATTCTGGATTTACTGTGACGGCAAATAAGGATGGATCTTTCACAGTTATTGGTGACAAGCCAGTTCGTTGGGTGAAGCAGACAGATTTCGGCAATGCCGAAGCAATTGGTTACTTAGCAGATCGACTTGCAACTTTGGGCGTTGAAAAAGAGTTATTTAAAAAGGGTGCAAAGGCGAAAGATGAAGTGCGAATTGGTGAAGGTGATAACGCCGTTATCTTTGATTGGGAACCATCGATTGAAGCCGGCGCCGAATTACTTGCAGGTCCTCGCGGTGGCGATCTTCGTCTGGAATCACCATGGGCTGGGCGTTACACCGAAGATTTAGTTGATGATTTACTTAGTGATGATGAAATTGCAATGCAATGGGAATACAACATCGAGAATCCAAGAGATCCACGAGTAGTTGTGGAAGCGATTTCCGAGGAAAAGTAATGGATGCCAAACGGATAGTTATAAAAGTCGGTTCTTCGACGCTAACTGGTGATGCCGGAACTTCGTTAAATGGCAGCGCAGTAACAAAGCTAGTCGATGTTGTTGCGAAGCTAAAAGGTCAAGGTAAAGAGGTAATCGTTGTTACTTCAGCCGCAATCGCCGCAGGCATGGCGCCACTTGGATTAACCGAGCGCCCAACAGATCTTGCTACTCAACAAGCCTCGGCTTCTGTCGGCCAAGGTCTTTTAATTGCCAAATACAGCGCAGAATTCACACGTCATAACATCGTTGCATCCCAAGTGCTTGTTACCGGTGATGATTTATCTCGTGACTTACATAAAGAGAATGCCAAGCGAACCTTGCTTCGGTTGCTTGAACTTGGCGTAGTACCAATCATTAACGAGAACGATTCAGTTGGAACCGAGGAGATTCGCCTTGGTGACAATGATCGACTTGCGGCACTTGTCCTTGAACTTATTGGCGCCAATCTTCTGGTCTTAGTCTCTGATATTGATGCTCTTTATGACGCACCTCCATCACAACCAGGTGCAAATCGAATCGCAAAAGTTACAGACTTCAAAGAACTCGAGGCCATTGATATTGGTGGCGTTGGGACTTCTGGTGTTGGCAGCGGAGGAATGGTTACCAAAATTCAAGCCGCAGAGATCGCAACAGCAAATGGTGCAAGCATGTTACTTACAGATCTAGCCCATCTCGGTGATGCGCTCTCGGGTAAAGATGTTGGAACGATCTTTACAGCTAAGTAAGTTTCTTAGTCACCTCTAGCAAGACTTTCGCAGTAGCAACCGTTTCATCTTGCCCGGTGGGGTTATCTGAAAGTTTTACTATTACCGTTCTGGTTTTTGGGTTCATGAAAATATATTGGCCATGCAGCCCTTCGGCCTGACTGATTTCTGGGAATGGATGCCAGACAAATGCACCGTAACCCCAATTGTGATCAAGTTTTGTAACAGGTGTTGTCATTCGCTTTAACCAGACTGGATCAATAATTTGCTTTGCTCCGGCTTGACCGCCATTTAAAACTGCAAGACCGACGCGGGCATAATCTCTTGCAGCTGCATTAAAGCAACAGAATGCTTTCTCAGTTCCACCAACACGATCTACATTCCAAGTTGCTGGATACTTTGCACCAATCGGTTGCCATACATTCTTACTAAAATAATCAGCGACTGTTGTTCCGGTAATCGCTTTAATAATCATTCCAATCATCATGGTATCAACGCTGCGATATTCAGATTTTGAGCCGGGCTCAAATGCCATCTTGCGGTTGTGCTTCATAAACCAATCAAGATCAGTCGTCGCATACATCTGTGCGATTGCTACGCCCCAACCTGCTGGCCCTGTTGGGTAATTATCTGAAACACCAACACCGCTCTGCATATCTAGAAGAGATTGCACAGTTACCTTGTCGAATGAAGTTCCATTCTTTAACTCTGGGAAATATTTAACAAAGGTATCGCTCTCCTTTAACTTTCCTTGAGCGATTAATTGGCCAGCAATTATTGAAGTCATAGTCTTTGCAACAGAATACGAAGGAAGCTGTGATGATTCGCTAAAACCCTTCTTGTAATACTCGTAGGTGATTACGCCATTTCTTACTAGTAGAAATGCATTTGTGTTAGTTCGATCTAAGAAATCCTGCCATTTAATTTGCTTGCCCTTCCAGGCAACAGTTTCAGGTTCTGCTTCGCTACTTGTGGGCCAGGCAATTGGATTGGCAGATGGAGCAATCGTGTGCCATGGCATAAGAGTCGGCGTTTTCGATGCTGGCGCAAACCCGAGTTTTATAGTTGCTATGGGATTTGGATAATGGATAAATCTAGTGAAACCAGTTAAGGCAACCGCTAGCGCAACTAGAACAATTAAGGTATTTCGCAGCACTCGCAAGAAACGTCTCATGGGAGAAGGGTAGAAGGCTCTAGGCTAGGAACATGGAAGCCACTGCGATAATTGACGAACTTGCTGATAAGGCTAAATTGGCTGCACGCACCTTAATTGCGGCGAGCGATGGCGACCGAGTTGAAGCGCTAATTCGAATATCTGAAGAGATTGTTTCAAGTGAAGTCGAAATTTTGGCGGCAAATGCAAATGATATGGCGAACGCTAAGCGTGATGGTATGGCTGAATCCATGCAGGATCGACTTCTCTTAACAGCAGCAAGAATTCAAGGCATGGCAGATGGCGCCAAACAAGTTTCTAAACTACCGAGCCCGCTTGGAAATACATTGCGGGAAAGCACCTTAGAAAATGGACTTCACCTAAAACAAATCTCAGTCCCTTTTGGCGTTGTCGGAATGGTTTACGAAGCTCGTCCGAATGTAACGGTGGATGCTGCAGTTATCTTATTAATGTCGGGAAATGCAGCCTTGCTACGCGGTTCATCAAGTGCCGCAAACAGCAATGAGGTCTTGGTAGATGTAATGCGCCGAGCACTTTCAAAAACTAATATTTCACCCGATGTAATCCAACTTGTGCCATCAACAGATCGATCGACTGTCGCAGCGTTATTACATGCTCGAGGCAAAGTTGATTTAGTTATTCCGCGGGGGAGCGCTGCGCTTATTCGCACCGTTGTCGATGACTCAACGGTTCCAACAATCGAGACCGGGGCCGGTGTCTGTCACGTATATATAGATTCTGAAGCAGATCTTGCAAAGGCTTTGCCAATAGTTTTGAATTCAAAGACCCACCGACCAAGTGTTTGTAATGCTGCGGAAACGCTTTTGGTTCATGAGAGTGTTGCGGAAAAGTTCTTGCCAGTTGTTCTATCTGCACTTCGCGATTTGAATGTTAAATTAAATGTGGATTCTAAAACCGCAAAGGTAGCCGAGGCTAATAAAATCGCAGTTAACTCAGCAACCGAAGAGAATTGGTCTACCGAATACAACGCGCTAGAGATGAATGTTGCAGTTGTTCCGAGCCTTCTTGCAGCAGCAGATCACATTGCTAAGTACGGAACTAAGCACACTGAAGCGGTAGTGACGCAATCAGATGCGAACGCAGCAAAGTTCGTCGCCTTAAGTGATAGCGCTGCAATAATGGTTAATGCATCAACAAGATTTACTGATGGTGAACAGATGGGATTCGGTGCTGAAATCGGGATCTCAAATCAGAAACTGCATGCCCGTGGCCCAATGGGTCTAGAACAAATGACCACCACAACTTGGATTGTTACTGGCTCTGGCCAAATCCGCGCATAATCTCAATTTATAACTAGCCACTTCCTCGCGATAAGGTTCGACTATGGCCGCAATTTCTCGTGACGATGTCGCACACCTAGCAAAGCTGGCACGAGTCGAGATGACCCCAGATGAACTTGATCATATGGCGGTCGAACTAGAACAAATTTTAGGCGCAGTAAAAAGAGTTCAAGAAGTAGCAACAGCAGATATTCCACCAACTTCACATCCACTTTCAATGTCGAATATTTTCCGTGATGATGTTGTGAAGCCAAGTCTCACAAATGAAGAGGCGCTTTCTGGCGCTCCAGCGAAGGCTGAAGATCGTTTTAAAGTTCCACAAATTCTTGGTGAAGAATGACAAATATCCACTCAACCGCTGCTGAAATGGCAAGTGCGCTATCGAAAAAAGAGATTACTTCAGTTGAATTAACTAAGGCTCATCTAGATCGTATCGCTGAAGTTGATGGAAAATTAAGCGCGTTTCTTCACGTTGATAATGAAGGTGCGTTGGCACAAGCCGCTGAAGTTGATGCAAAGCGTGCAAAGGGTGAGACCCTTTCACCTCTTGCTGGAGTACCAATCGCAGTAAAAGATATTTTGGCGCAGAAAGGTATTCCAACCACTGCTGGTTCAAAAATTCTTGAAGGTTGGCGTCCGCCATATGACTCAACTGTTGTTGCAAAGTTAAAAGCAGCCGGTGTCGTAATTCTTGGTAAGACAAATATGGATGAATTTGCGATGGGTTCATCAACTGAAAATTCTGCTTATGGCACGACCCAAAATCCTTGGGACTTAACTAGAACACCAGGTGGTTCGAGCGGGGGATCTGCAGCAGCAGTCGCCGGATTTGAGGCGCCACTTGCAATTGGAACAGATACCGGTGGATCTATTCGCCAGCCCGCTGCACTTACTGGAATTGTTGGCGTGAAACCAACTTACGGCGGCGTCTCTCGTTATGGCGTGATTGCATATTCATCGAGTCTCGATCAAGTTGGACCTTTTGGTCGCACCGTTTTAGATACCGCACTTCTGCATGAAGTAATTGCGGGACATGATGAACGCGATTCAACAAGTATCAATGCACCTGTTCCACAAGTTGTTGCGGCTGCAAAGCGTCTTGATGTGAAGGGTATGAAGATCGGTGTAATTAAAGAACTTAGTGGCTCTGGTTTCCAAGCAGGAGTTAGTGCGCGGATTAATGAATCAATTGAATTATTGGTTGCTGCCGGGGCTGAAATAGTCGAAGTCTCGTGCCCGAACTTTGAATATGCACTTGCTGCTTATTACTTAATCGCACCATCAGAAGCCTCATCAAACTTGGCGCGCTTCGATTCCATGCGTTACGGCTTACGCGTTGGCGATGATGGCACAAAGGGTGCGGAAGAAGTTATGAGCGCCACTCGTGAAGCTGGTTTCGGTAAGGAAGTTAAGCGCCGAATTATTCTTGGAACTTACGCACTTTCATCTGGTTATTACGATGCATATTACGGATCAGCACAGAAAGTTCGCACCCTTGTAAAGCGTGATTTCGAAAACGCATTTACCAAGGCCGATGTTTTAATTTCACCTGTAACTCCGACAACTGCATTTAAACTTGGGGAGAAGAGCAACGATCCAGTTGCCATGTATCTAAGTGATATCGCAACCATCCCAGTAAATATGGCTGGCATTGGTGGCATGAGCCTTCCAGTAGGACTTGCGGAAGAAGATGGCTTACCTGTCGGATTACAAATCATGGCGCCACTTATGCAGGATGATCGTTTTTATCGCGTAGGTGGAACGCTAGAGGCGGCGCTGCTTTCAAAGTGGGGCAAACCAATTCTTTCTAACGCACCAGATCTAAAGGTGAAAAAATGACACTCGACTATAAAGGCGCAACCGAAAAATATGAGCCAACACTTGGCTTAGAGGTTCACGTTGAATTAAATACAAATTCTAAAATGTTCTGCTCTTGTGCAACAGAGTTTGGCGCTTCTCCAAATACCCAAACCTGTCCAGTCTGTCTAGGTCTTCCAGGAGCGCTTCCAGTTGTAAATGGAAAGGCTATTGAGAGCACAATTTTAATTGGCCTTGCGCTGAACTGTTCGATTGCGCCATATAGCCGCTTTGCTCGAAAGAATTATTTTTATCCAGATATGCCGAAGAATTTTCAAACTTCACAATATGACGAACCAATCTGTATCGATGGGTTTTTGGATGTAGAAATCGAAACCGAGGATGGTCCAAAGACATTTAGAGTTGATATCGAACGCGTTCACATGGAAGAAGACACGGGTAAGTCACTTCACGTTGGTGGTGCAACCGGTCGAATCCATGGCGCCGAATATTCATTGCTTGATTACAACCGCGCTGGAATTCCTCTTGTTGAAATTGTTACTAGAATTATTCCGGGCACTGGAAAATACGCACCACAAGTTGCCCGCGCCTATGTGACCCAACTTCGTGACATTCTTCGCGCTCTCGGTGTTAGCGATGTAAAGATGGAACAAGGCTCACTTCGTTGCGATGCCAACGTTTCACTAGCCCCTATCGGTAGTGGATTACTCGGTACTCGAAGTGAAACTAAGAATGTGAATTCACTGCGTTCGGTGGAACGTGCACTAACCGGTGAAATTGAACGTCAAGCAAATCGCTTAGAAGCAGGGATGCGCATTATTCAAGAGACTCGACATTTCTTGGAAGAGAGTGGCCTAACTCGGCCAGGACGTTCTAAGGAGCAAGCAGAGGATTATCGCTATTTTCCAGAACCAGATTTAGTTCCAGTAACTCCTGATGCTAAATGGATTGAAGAGCTGCGCGCAAAGTTGCCGGAAAATCCTGCAGATCGCCGCAAGCGGCTACAGAAAGAGTGGAACGTTCCTGATTCAGAGATGACATCACTAATTAATGCTGAACTCGTAGATGTTGTTGAAGAGACAATCAAGCTCGGTGCAGAACCAACCCGCGCTCGTACTTGGTGGCTTGGTGAAATTTCACGTCTTGCAAATGAAAAAGAAGTCGCACCTACCTCACTTATCACAACCACATTTGTTGCTGAAATAATTGCGCTAATTTCTAGTGGCGATCTCACAGATAAATTGGCTCGCCAAGTTGTTGAAGGCGTTATAAATGGCGAAGGCTCACCAGCAGAAGTCATTGAAAAACGTGGGCTAAAAGTTGTATCTGATGATTCGGTGCTAATGGTTGCTATTGCGGCTGCAATTGCTGCCCAACCTGACACTGCAGAGCGAATTCGTGGTGGAAATATTCCAGCAGCGGGCGCTTTAATCGGCGCAGTAATGAAAGCAACTGGTGGTCAGGCTGACGCGGCGAAGGTTCGCGAACTATTATTAAGGCACCTGGGTCAAGGTTAGGTCAAGGATAGGAAACGTAAATGAGTAATCCAATGAAGCCGCGTTCCGGTTTAGTTACAGATGGAATAGAGCGCGCACCTGCACGTGGAATGTTGCGAGCAGTTGGAATGAAAGATGAAGATTTTGCTAAACCACAAATTGGTATTGCCTCATCTTGGAATGAAATTACTCCATGCAATCTCTCATTAGATCGTCTGGCGAAAGCCTCGAAAAAAGGTGTCATTGAGGCAGGTGGCTTCCCAATGCAATTCGGAACCATTTCAGTTTCAGATGGCATTTCAATGGGCCACGAAGGTATGCACTTCTCACTTGTATCTCGAGAGGTAATTGCAGATTCTGTTGAAACTGTTATGCAGGCCGAACGTTTAGATGGAATGGTTACATTTGCTGGTTGCGATAAATCCTTGCCCGGAATGATGATGGCAGCTGCTCGTATCGATGTTGCATCAGTATTTGTTTATGCTGGTACAACTCTTGCTGGTTCGGTTGACGGTAAAGATGTAACAATCATTGACGCTTTTGAAGCTGTCGGCGCATGTGCTCGCGGGCTAATTACCGAAGAGCAAGTGGATAAAATTGAACGCGCTATCTGTCCTGGCGAAGGTGCTTGTGGTGGCATGTTTACCGCGAACACTATGGCTGCTATTGGTGAGGCGCTGGGCCTCTCACTTCCTGGCTCTGCATCACCTGCCGCAGTAGATCGTCGCCGAGATGATTACGCAATTAAATCTGGCGCCGCAGTTGTCGAGTTAATTCGTAAGGGAATAACAACGCGTCAAATCTTGACTAAGAAAGCCTTTGAAAATGCAATCACAATACTTATGGCGTTAGGTGGCTCGACAAATGCCGTTCTGCATTTACTTGCAATCGCGAATGAAGCCGAAGTTGATTTAACACTTGAAGATTTCCATCGCATTGGTTCGAAAGTCCCACTACTTGGCGACCTAAAACCATTTGGTAAGTATGTAATGACCGATATAGATCGAGTTGGTGGAATCCCAGTTGTACTTCGGGCGCTGCTCGACGCTGGCCTACTTCATGGTGATTGCCTAACGGTTACGGGCAAGACCATGGCCGAAAATTTGGCAGACATAACTCCACTTGATCCAGATGGTGAAGTGCTTCACGCAATTAAATCGCCAGTTTCAACTGCTGTTGGAATCACAATTCTTGGGGGCTCACTTGCTCCAGAAGGTGCGGTTTGTAAAACTGCGGGAATCGGTGTTGATAAATTTGAAGGTCCGGCTCGAGTCTTTGAACGCGAACAGCTTGCAATGGATGCGCTACAAGATGGAACTATTAAAGCTGGCGATGTCGTTGTTATTCGCTACGAAGGTCCAAAGGGCGGACCAGGTATGCGCGAAATGCTAATGATTACTGGTGCAATTAAAGGCGCTGGTTTAGGAAAATCAACTCTGCTATTAACTGATGGTCGATTCAGTGGTGGCAGTACTGGATTATGTGTTGGCCATGTCGCACCAGAGGCTGTCGATGGTGGTCCGATCGCATTTATTAAAGATGGCGATTTAATTCGCATTGACACTATTGCTCGCACCTTAGATCTCTTGGTGGACGAAGCAGAAATGGTTGAACGCCGCAAGAATTTCAATCCAATCCCACACAAATATAAGCGTGGGGTATTGGCAAAATATTCAAAAGTTGTGGGGTCGGCTTCCAAGGGTGCGGTCTGCGGTTAAATAGTGAGATTTTCATCCCTGGGGTTGACCAAATGCAAAGGTCAGGGGAGAATTCAGGCATGACTTCAGTCGTGGTAATTGGTGAGCGCACGCTCTAGTTAATAACTAGTCCGTGTGCTGCCCCTCAGTGGAAACTGAGGGGTTTCGCATTTCAATTGCGCTTTTAGTTTTGGAGGGAGATGAACATGAGTGAATCAACAAAGATGACGGGGGCGAGTTCACTCGTCAAAGCGTTAGAAGCTTCTGGCGTAGATGTCATGTTCGGTATCCCAGGCGGTGCAATTCTGCCGGCTTACGATCCAATATTTGATAGCAAGATTCGCCACATCTTAGTTAGACATGAACAAGGTGCTGGACATGCTGCAACTGGATACGCCCAAGCAACTGGTCGCGTTGGTGTTTGCATTGCAACTTCAGGACCCGGTGCAACAAACTTAGTTACACCACTTGCCGATGCTCAGATGGATTCTGTCCCAATCGTTGCGATCACTGGTCAAGTTGCATCTGGTGCAATCGGAACTGATGCCTTTCAGGAAGCAGATATTCGTGGCATATCAATGCCGATTACTAAGCATTCATTCCTAGTTACCAATCCAGCAGATATTGCACGCAGCATCGCTGAAGCTTTTTACATTGCAAGTACTGGACGACCTGGCGCGGTTCTAGTTGACATTGCAAAAGATGCACTTCAAATGCAGACTGAATTTAACTATCCAACGTCGATAAATCTTGGTGGCTACAATCCAAAGTTAGATGCAACCCCAGAATCAATACGTGATGCTGCAGCGCTAATTGCGCAATCTAAAGCCCCAGTTCTTTACATTGGTGGCGGCGCAATAAAGGCGCAAGCCCACAAGGAGCTTTTAAAGCTTGCCGAACTTACTGGCGCACCTGTGGTGACAACACTTATGGCACGCGGTGCCTTCCCAGATTCACATCCACAACACCTTGGTATGCCTGGTATGCATGGAACAGTTGCTGCTGTTACTGCGCTTCAGAAAGCAGATTTATTAATAACACTTGGTGCCCGTTTTGATGATCGTGTTACTGGAAAACTTTCAACATTTGCACAAAATGCAAAGATTATTCACGCTGATATTGACCCTGCTGAAATTGGTAAGAATCGTCGCGCTGACGTCGCGCTTATTGGTGATCTTCGTCTTACGATCGAAGCCTTAATTCCCGCAATCAAGAGTGAATTCAAGAAGAACCAACCAGATATCTCTGCCTGGTTAACTCAAGCTTATGGCTGGCGCGATAGATTCCCACTTGGTTATGACCATCCAACTGATGGCAGTGTTTCACCACAATATGTAATTGAAAGAATTGGAAAACTATCTGGACCAGATGCAATCTATGTTGCAGGCGTTGGTCAACATCAGATGTGGGCCTCACAATTTATTTCATACGAAAAACCACGCACTTGGTTGAACTCTGGCGGTCTTGGAACAATGGGATATGCCGTTCCTGCTGCAATGGGCGCAAAAGTTGGCGCACCTGACACAACAGTTTGGGCGATTGATGGCGACGGCTGTTTCCAGATGACTAATCAAGAGTTAGTTACCTGCGCGCTAAATAATATTCCAATTAAAGTTGCAGTAATTAATAATGAAAGTTTAGGCATGGTTCGCCAATGGCAAACCCTGTTCTACAACGAGCGTTATTCAAATACCGAACTTCACTCAAAGCGTATTCCTGATTTTGCAAAGCTTGCTGAAGCGATGGGTTGCGTTGGTTTAACTTGTGATTCAACTGAAGATGTAGATAAGACAATTGCAAAGGCAATGGAGATCAATGATCGCCCAGTTGTTGTGGACTTTAGCGTTCATCGTGATGCAATGGTCTGGCCGATGGTTGCTGCTGGAACTTCAAATGATGGCATTGTTAATGCCCGTTCCCTTGCACCTATCTGGGATTCACAGGAGCTATAAATGTCACAATCACATCCAGATGCACCGTCATCATCTACCTCAATCTCAAAGACCCGTACGCTCTCAGTTCTAGTTGAGAATAGTCCGGGCGTACTTGCTCGAATCTCTTCACTATTTTCACGTCGTGGTTACAACATCGATTCACTCGCTGTTGGACCAACAGAGAACCCAAACTTCTCTCGGATGACAATTGTTATCAATGTTGAAGATCATGCGCTCGAACAAGTTATCGCACAATTGGATAAATTGATTAACGTAATCAGCATTACTGAACTAGACCCTGTTGTCTCAGTTCAACGTGAACTCTTGTTGGTTAAGGTTTCAACTGATGAGAAAACTCGCTCTCAAGTTCTTGAGACGGTCCAGCTATTTCGCGCCAAGGTTGTTGATGTTGCACAGGATGCCGTCACTATTGAGGCCACTGGCAATACCGAGAAAATCTCAGCTCTGCTTCGGGTCCTAGAGCCATTTGGCATCTTGGAGCTGATCCAATCAGGCTTAGTTGCGATGTCTCGAGGGCTAAAACCAGGCTCGATTTCAGAAGATAAGAAATAAAAAATAGGCTTACCCCAGTATTAACAGAACCTAAACAAATCAACTACCAGGAAGAGGAAGGTCATAAAAGTGGCAACTCAGTATCACGACGAAGATGCCGATCTAACAATTATCCAATCTAAGAAGGTTGCAGTAATTGGATACGGCTCACAAGGACATGCCCACGCTCTTTCACTTCGCGATAGCGGAGTCGATGTCCGAGTTGGTTTAGCAGAGGGTTCAAAGTCTCGTGCTAAAGCAGAAGCAGAAGGACTTCGAGTTCTATCTGTTGTTGATGCAGTTAAAGAGGCAGATGTAGTTATGTTGCTTGCACCAGATCATGTGCAACGCCATATCTATAACGATTCAATTAAGCCAAACATTAAGCCAGGAGCAGCGCTCTTCTTCGGTCATGGATTTAATATTCGATTTGGTTACATCAAACCAGAAGCAAATATTGATGTTGCAATGGTTGCACCAAAGGGCCCTGGCCACTTAGTACGTCGTGAGTACTCAGCAGGTCGTGGCGTTCCAGTTTTGGTTGCTGTCGAACAAGACTCAACGGGAAGCGCTTGGCCATTAACACTTTCATATGCCAAGGCACTTGGTGGATTACGTGCAGGCGGAATTTTGACAACATTTACTGAAGAGTGCGAGACCGATCTATTCGGCGAGCAAGCTGTTCTATGTGGTGGCGCTTCACAATTAGTTCAATATGGTTTTGAAACTTTAATTGAAGCGGGATACCAACCAGAAGTTGCATACTTCGAATGTCTACATGAACTCAAGTTAATCGTTGACTTGATGTACGAAGGTGGAATTGCAAAGCAACGTTGGTCCGTTTCTGACACTGCTGAATATGGAGATTACATCTCTGGTCCTCGCGTAATCGATCCCAGCGTGAAAGCAAATATGAAGGCAATTCTTGCTGATGTTCAAAATGGAACATTTGCACAGCGCTTCATTGACGATCAAGATGCCGGCGCACCAGAATTTAAAGCACTTCGTGCAAAGGGTGAAGCCCATCCAATCGAAGCTGTTGGCCGTGAACTTCGCAAGATGATGTCATGGGTCAAGGGCGACAACAAAGATGATTATAAGGAAGGTGCTGCCGCGCGTGGCTGAACCCATTGTTTCAACCAAACCTATTGTTTTAATTGCAGAAGTACTTAGCCCAGCAACGTTAGATGCGTTGGGGCCAGATTTTGAAGTACGAAACTGTGACGGTGCAGATCGCGGGCAATTACTTGCCGCACTTGCTGCCGGAGTAGATGCCGTATTAATTCGATCTGCAACAAAGATGGATGCCGAAGCAATTGCTGCGGCTAAGGGTTTAAAAGTTATTGCACGTGCCGGCGTCGGGCTAGATAACGTTGATATTCCTGCTGCAACAGCTGCAGGTGTCATGGTTGTTAATGCACCAACATCAAACATCGTCAGTGCTGCCGAATTAGCAATTGGATTGTTAATGTCATCTGCGCGCTTTATTTCACCAGCACATGCGGCGCTTCGTAATGGCAAGTGGGCACGCTCTAAGTACTCTGGTGCTGAAATATTCGAGAAGGTTCTTGGAATTGTGGGCTTTGGTCGCATTGGTCAATTAGTTGCAGCTCGCATGCAGGCATTTGGGATGGATGTAGTTGCTTACGATCCATATCTACAGCCTGCTCGCGCGGCTCAACTTGGTGTTCGATTAGTTGAGCTTGATGAATTATTAAAGGTATCTGACTTCATAACAATTCACTTACCTAAGACTAAAGAGACTGCGAATTTAATCGGCGTTGAAGCACTTAAAAAAGTTAAGCCAACAGTTCGTATTATCAATGCGGCACGCGGTGGCGTACTTGATGAGGCAGCGTTATTTGATGCGCTAACACAAGGACGCGTTGCTGGTGCTGGTCTTGATGTTTATGTAACTGAACCTTGCACCGATTCACCGTTATTCCAATTGGATAACGTTGTTGCAACTCCACACCTTGGTGCATCAACGGATGAAGCTCAAGAGCGCGCAGGCATTGCTGTTGCAGTCTCAGTTCGCAAAGCACTTTCTGGTGAACTTGTTCCTGATGCAGTAAATGTTAAGGGTGGTGCAATCCATGAAGAGATTCGCCCAAGTTTGCCGCTCGTTGAAAAGATGGCTCAAATTGCAACCGCCCTTGCTGGTGAACTGCCAGTATCAATGGAGGTTCAAGTACGTGGTGATATTTCAGAACATGATTCATCAGTTCTTGCAACGAGCGCACTTAAGGGCGCCTTGATTGCAACTGGCGCTGAAGATGTCACATATGTAAACACTCCAGCACTTGCCGAAGCACGTGGCATGAGTTCATCTGTAAATACTGACCCAGAGAGTCCGGAATATCGCAGCATGATCTCCTTGCATGTAGCGTTAAATGATGGCCGAATTGTTATCGTAAATGGAACTCTTATGGGTATCCGTAAAGTTGAAAAAATTATCGCTGTTGATGAATTTGATTTAGACCTTGCACCAACTGAGAATCTATTATTCTTGCGTTACACCGACCGTCCAGGAATTGTTGGCATCGTTGGTAATGCTCTTGGTAAGGCGAAGATAAATATCGCCGGTATGCAGGTTGCTCGCGATAGCGCTGGCGGCGATGCACTTATGGTCTTGACTGTTGATTCAAGCGTTGCGAGCGCTGTAGTTTCAGAACTTAAGAAAGAGATCGGCGCCAAGCAAGTCCAAGCAGTTAATCTGATCGGATAAGTTGGGAAATCATGAAAAGTTTTAATTTAGCGGTAATCGGTGGCGATGGCATCGGTCCTGAAGTTGTTGCCGAAGGACTTAAAGTTCTAGATGTTGTTGCCGCTAATTATGGCGTGGAATTTAAGAAGACGAATTACGAGCTTGGCGCAAAGTATTGGCACAAGACTGGTGAAACTCTTCCGGATTCTGTACTAACAGAACTTGCTAAGGCCGATGTAATCCTTCTCGGTGCTGTTGGCGATCCAACTGTCCCAAGTGGCGTTCTAGAGCGCGGCTTATTATTAAAACTTCGTTTCGCCTTTGATCATTATGTAAATCTCCGTCCAGCGAAGTTGCATCCTGGTGTTAAGTCACCACTTGTAAATTCGGATTCAATCGATTTCATAGTTGTTCGTGAAGGAACTGAAGGCCCATATGTTGGAGCCGGTGGAACCCTTGCGGTTGGTACTAAAGATGAAATCGCAACCGAAGAGAGCCTAAATACTCGTCGTGGCGCAGAACGCGTTATCCGTGATGCTTTTGCTCGCGCCCAATTACGACCACGCAAGAAGTTAACACTTGTTCACAAAAACAATGTTTTAACTCGTGCTGGCGGCCTATGGACTCGCACCTTTAATGAAGTTGCAAAAGAGTTTCCAGATATAACAACTGATTATTTACATGTTGATGCAGCATCAATGTTCTTCGTTACAAACCCAGAGCGTTTCGATGTAGTTGTTACCGATAATCTCTTTGGGGACATTTTGACCGATATTGCAGCAGCAATCTGTGGTGGCATTGGTTTAGCCGCATCTGGAAATATAAATCCAACTGGTGAATTTCCTTCAATGTTCGAACCGGTACACGGTTCCGCTCCTGATATCGCTGGCAAATCTCTTGCCGATCCAACTGCAACCGTTATGTCTGTTGCAATGATGCTTTCACATCTTGGTTTAACTGACGCTGCTGCTGATATCGAACGTGCGGTTGCCGCAGATCTTCTAACTCGTGGCGATTCGAAGCGCAGCACAGTTCAAATTGGTGATGCACTTGCCGCCGGAGTCTCTGGTGCAAAATGAAAATGAAATTAACGCCAAACCCTAGCCCAGTTGCCGATGCAGATCGCGAAGCCAAGATAGCGGCTGGCGGTTTTGGAAAGTATTACACCGACAACATGGTTGTAAGCAACTGGAGTGAGGCAGATGGTTGGGGCGAAGCGGAATTAAAAGCGTATGGTCCAATCTCACTAGATCCCGCAACTGCGGTCTTTCACTATGGCCAGGAAATTTTTGAAGGAATGAAGGCATATTCCCAACCTGATGGCAGCATCTCGTTATTTCGTCCAGATGCAAATGCACTTCGCTTTGCAAGAAGTGCTGCTCGTTTAGCCCTTCCAGAACTTCCGGTTGAAGACTTCATTGAAACCATTTCAACTTTAGTTAAGCAAGATCGCAAATGGGTTCCAAATAAAGTAGGCGAATCTTTATATATCCGACCTTTTATGATTGCAACCGAAGTTGGTTTAGGTGTGCGCCCATCAAATAAGGCGATGTACATGCTTATTGCAACTCCAGCAGGGGCTTATTTCAATGCGGCCGTTGCGGTAACAGTTTGGATTTCAACAGAATATGTTCGCGCAGCTATTGGCGGAACTGGCGAAGCAAAATGTGGTGGAAATTATGCGGCCTCACTCGTTGCCCAAAAACAAGCGGCAACGCAGGGTTGCGACCAAGTTGTTTGGCTTGATGCGATTGAGCGTCGCTGGGTTGAGGAGATGGGCGGAATGAATCTTTACTTCGTTAAAGGTTCAGGAAAAGGCGCGACCGTCATAACACCAAAACTAACTGGAACTCTGCTTCCAGGAATTACCCGAGATTCAATTCTTGCCGTTGCTAAAGATCTTGGCTATAAAGTTGAAGAGAAGATGATTTCAATTGATGATTGGCGCGATGGCGTTGCTAGTGGTGAAATAACTGAAATATTTGCCTGCGGAACTGCAGCAGTTGTAAGTGCTGTTGGCGCTGCGAAAAGTCAATTTGGAACTTGGACTACTGGTGATGGAACTCCTGGTCCTATTACAAAGCAGATCCGGGAAACACTGCTGGGAATTCAACACGGAACAATCGCGGATACTCGCGGTTGGAATGTGAAGGTCTGCTAAATGAATGACAACTTTCATATATATGACACGACGCTTAGAGATGGCGCCCAGCAAGAGGGCTTAAATCTCTCGGTTCATGACAAGCTGACAATTGCCCGCCACTTAGATGATCTTGGCGTTGGTTTTATTGAAGGTGGTTGGCCCGGTGCAAACCCAAAGGACACCGAATTTTTTAAACGTGCTCAGACTGAACTTAAATTAAAGAACGCAACCTTTATGGCATTCGGCGCTACTCGCAGGCCAAATGTAAAGGCAGCGGATGATGTTCTGCTTCGCGCGCTCCAAGATTCTGGTGCCGCAGGTGTAACCCTTGTCGCAAAGAGCCATGATCGCCATGTTGATCTTGCGCTAAAAACAAATTTGGACGAAAACCTAGCGATGATTAAGGATTCAATTGAATTCTTACGCGCTGGTGGCCAGCGCGTTTTTCTAGATGCCGAGCACTTCTTTGATGGCTATAAATCTAATCGAGCATATGCCCTTGAAGTTGTTCGCGTATCTGCAGAAGCAGGCGCAGATGTAATCGCTTTGTGCGACACAAATGGTGGCATGTTGCCGGATGAGCTTTCTCAAGTTGTTCACGATGTCTTAACTGCATCAAGTGCCCGCCTTGGAATCCACTGTCACAATGACACTGGTTGCGCAGTTGCAAATTCACTTGCTGCTATTGCAGCCGGCGTAACGCATGTCCAAGGGACTTTAAATGGATATGGTGAACGAACTGGAAATGCTGATCTAGTTAGCATCATTGCAAATCTTGAACTTAAGAAGAAGCAACAAGTCCTTCCAGAAGGTTCGCTTAAAGAGGCCTTTAGAATTTCACATGCAGTTGCTGAAGTTACAAATGTAGCGCCGAGTGCGCGCCAACCATATGTTGGAGTTTCCGCATTTGCTCACAAAGCCGGCTTGCATGCCAGTGCAATCAAAGTTGATCCATCGATGTACCAGCATGAAGAGCCTTCATCCGTTGGAAATGACCGCCGCATGTTGGTATCTGAAATGGCCGGTCGCGCCTCAATAGAATTGAAGTCACAAGAACTCGGCATTGATATTGGTGAAGATAGAGAAGTACTTGGTCGAGTAGTAGAACGTGTAAAGGAATTAGAGTCACGTGGCTTTACCTTCGAAGCTGCGGATGCATCATTTGAATTATTACTTCGCGAAGAGATCGACGGTAAGCGTGCGGCATTTTTCAAAGTTGAAAATTGGGATACAACAGTAAGCCGCGATGCCAATAACAAAGTTACTTCTAAAGCCTTCTTAACAATTTCAGCAGGTGGAAAGCAGATTGAATCTGAAGGGTCTGGAAATGGTCCTGTTAATGCAATCGATACCGCCCTTCGCTCTGGTTTATTGAAGTTTTATCCTGAATTAGAAAAATTAGAACTTACAGATTACAAAGTTCGTATCCTTGAAGGCCGCCTGGGAACTGGAGCGATAACTCGAGTTCTAGTTGAAACCAGTGATGGTGTGAGCGAGTGGAGCACAATTGGTGTTCATGAAAATGTTATCGCCGCATCGGTAATGGCTCTCGAAGATTCAGTTACCTTCGGCTTACTGCGGCAAGGCAGAAAACCCGAGTAGCCTTTCACCATGAGCGCCGAGCTAGTTGCAAAGTATGAAGAGCACCTGGCGCTAGTTCGAAATTTAGCTGACAATTCAATTCGCGGTTATGTAAGTGATCTTGAATCTTTCTTAGCCCATATCGCAAAGCTTGGAATTAATGAATTTTCCGAGCTACAAATAACCCACATTCGTTCGTGGCTTGCGAACTTACAATCAACTGGTATTTCCCGTGCAACTCTCGCACGTCGAATAGTTTCGATAAGAGCATTTACATATTGGGCGGCAAGTCAGGGTTGGATTCCATCAGATATTGGTCAAGACTTAGCAATCCCTAAGGCGCATAAAACTCTGCCGGAAGTTTTAAATCATTCACAAACTCAGATTGTTTTAGCTGCGATTGCGACTAAGGCAGGGGAGGATCCAACTCCGCTAAATATTCGCGATCTTGGAATAATTGAAACTTTGTATGCATCAGGTATTCGAGTATCTGAAATTTGTGGCTTAAATATTCGGGATATAGATATGGAACGAAATACCCTCCTAGTTTTAGGTAAGGGCGATAAAGAGCGAGTAGTTCCAATTGGTTTACCAGCAGTCCGTGCGATAAAGAACTGGCTGGCGATTGGGCGACCAGAGTTTTCCAATACAACTTCAAACGATGCAGTCTTTCTCGGATCCCGTGGCAAACGAATTGATCAACGCACGGTTCGCGAAGTTGTTTATGACGCGATGGAATCAATCGGCTCACACATGAGTCCACACGGCCTTCGTCATACCGCCGCGACCCATTTACTTGAAGGTGGGGCGGATCTGCGAACAGTCCAAGAAATCTTGGGACATTCCTCGCTCGCAACAACCCAGATTTATACCCATGTCTCACCAGAACGCCTAAAAGCTGCATATGAGCAGGCTCATCCCCGCGCTTAACTGGCAGCGGCCGCGTAATTTGCACCCTCGAACATCCTTTAGGATTAGCCCAGCACAAATCGAAAGATCTGTGACTTCACGTGTCTTATTAGTTTGAAACTTCTAGTTAATAACTAATTAACCAATTCGGTCCGTTTTAATTAAAGCGGTCGGTGTTAAGACACTAGGGACCAAACAAATTGTTAGGTCATCAACCGAGTGCATTTTGCTTAATTGCAATCTGCAAAAAAGGAGTGTGCCGCCATGGCGGTTGTAACAATGCGAGAACTTCTCGACAGCGGAGTCCACTTCGGACACCAAACTCGTCGATGGAATCCAAAGATGAAGCGCTACATATTTGCTGAGCGCAACGGTATTTACATCATCGACATCCAACAATCACTTGCACTAATTGATAGTGCTTACGAATTCATTAAGGACACCGTTGCTAAAGGCGGACATATCCTTTTCGTAGGAACCAAGAAGCAAGCACATGAGCCAATCAAGGCGCAATCTGCTCGCGTGCAAATGCCTTACGTTACAGAGCGCTGGCTCGGTGGAATGCTTACAAACTTCCCAACCGTATACAAGCGAATTCAACGTCTTAAGGAACTTGAACTTCTCGAAAATACAAATGACCAACTTTTAACAAAGAAGGAGCTCCTAGTTCTTCGTCGCGAACGCGAGAAGTTAACTAAGAACCTTGAAGGTATCCGTAACATGACTAAGTTGCCTAGCGCGATTTGGGTTGTTGATACTAAGAAAGAGCACCTTGCTGTTGCGGAAGCACACAAGCTAGGAATTCCAGTAGTTGCAATCTTGGATACAAATTGCGATCCAGATGAAGTCGATTACAAGATCCCTGGTAACGATGATGCGATTCGTTCAATTGCACTTCTAACCCGCGTTATTACTGATGCTGCAATTGCTGGTCTTGCTGCACGCTCTGCAAATGCAGCCGCTGCTGCCGATAAGGTCGCACCACTTTCTGAAACCGCAAAGAGCGAAGAACCACTTGCTGATTGGGAGAAAGATCTTCTCGCAAAGGGCGATGCTCCAGCCGCAGAGGTAACTACAGAAGTAACAGGAGAATAATTAAATTGGCTTACACCGCTGAAGATGTAAAGAGATTACGCGAAGCAACAGCTGCCGGAATGCTTGATTGCAAGAAGGCGCTTGATGAAGCAGATGGCGATTACGAAAAGGCCGTTGAGATCATCCGCGTTAAGGGACAAAAAGGCGTAACAAAGCGCGAAGGTCGTACAACATCAAATGGTTTGGTGCTTGCTAAGGCTGAAGGCGATGTTGGCGTAATGCTTGAATTGAATTGTGAAACCGATTTCGTCGCAAAGGGCGATCGTTTTCAAGAGCTTGCTGATGAACTTCTAGCCCACTTGCTTTCAAGCAAGATTGGCGAGATTGCAGAATTCAGCGCATCAAAAATGGCAAATGGTAAGACTGTTCAAGAAGTTATTGACCTAGGAAATGCAACTCTTGGCGAGAAGATCGAACTTCGCCGGGTAGCAGTTCTTCAAGGTTCTCCAGTCTCACTTTATTTGCACCGCACTAGCCCAGATTTGCCACCACAACTTGGAGTTTTAGTTCAACTTGCTAAGGATGCAGCTGAAGCTGGAAAAGATATTGCGCAACATATTGCAGCATTCGCTCCTCAATTCGTTCGTCGTGAAGATATTCCTGCCGAAAGCATTGAGACCGAACGCCGTATTGCTGAAGAGACTGCCCGTGCAGAAGGCAAGCCAGAGGCATCAATCTCCAAGATTGTTGAAGGTCGCGTAACTGGTTTCGTTAAGGAAGTTAGCTTGCTTGAGCAAGCCTTCGCTAAGGATGCCAAGAAGACCGTTCAACAAATCGCAGATGAGGCAAAGACAGCCGTGTCGGCATTTCACCGATTCCGAGTTGGACAGTAATCTCGCCTATTAGAACTAATAAGTAACTAGTAAGAAAAGTAGATAAGGAGCACTTAAATATGGCCCGCAAAGGTTATAAGAGAGTGCTCCTTAAACTTTCTGGTGAAGTATTCGGCGGCGAAAAAGGTATCGGTGTTGATCCCGATGTAGTTCATGATGTTGCAACCCAAATCGCTGATGTAGTTCGCAGCGGAATACAAATTGGGATCGTTGTAGGTGGCGGCAATTATTTCCGGGGCGCAGAACTACAACAACGCGGAATGGATCGCGCTCGCGCCGACTATATGGGAATGCTCGGAACAGTTATGAACTGTCTAGCGCTTCAAGATTTTCTAGAAAAAGAGGGTATTGATACCCGAGTACAAACCGCAATAACAATGGGACAAGTTGCTGAGCCTTATATTCCTCGTCGTGCAATCCGACACTTAGAAAAGGGCCGCGTGGTAATTTTCGGTGCTGGTGCCGGAATGCCATTCTTCACAACAGATACCGTTGCTGCGCAGCGCGCACTTGAAGTTTGTGCCGAAGCGCTCTTACTCGCAAAGAGTGGAGTTGACGGTGTTTACTCTGCCGATCCAAAGAAAGATCCCACAGCAGTTAAGTACCAGACTATAAGTTTCGATGATGTTTTATCTAAGTCATTAGCAGTAGCAGATGCTGCGGCATTTAGTTTATGCCGAGAAAATAACCTTCCGATTGTTGTTTTTGATTTGAAGAACAAGGGCAATATCGCACGAGCAGTTCGTGGCGATAGCGTCGGAACTTTAGTTTCGTAAGGCTAAAAGGGGAGAACATGACCGACATTTCAACATCATTAGGTGATGCAACTTCGAAGATGAATAAGGCAGTTGAAGTTGCGAAGGAAGATTTTGGCGCAATTCGCACTGGTCGCGCCCATCCTGCGATGTTTGCGAAGATTGTCGTTGATTATTACGGAGCAATGACACCGCTCTCACAACTTGCCTCTTTCCAAGTTCCAGAACCACGTATGGCAATTGTTTCGCCATTTGATAAAGGCGCATCTGCAGCAATCGAAAAAGCGATTCGCGAGTCAGATCTCGGGGTAAATCCAGCATCCGATGGTGGCGTTATTCGCGTAAATTTTCCACAATTAACTGAAGAGCGTCGTAAGGATTACATCAAGGTTGCGCGCAATAAGGCTGAGGATTCTCGCATCTCAATTCGCAACATTCGCCGCGCTGCAAAAGAGGCGATGGAGAAGTTAGAGAAGGATGGACTTGCTGGAAAAGATGATGTCGCTCGCGGTGAGAAAGATTTAGAGAAGATAACTTCAGACCATGTAGCAAAAATCGATGAACTCTTAAAGCATAAAGAGGCCGAACTTCTCGAAGTTTAAATTATGGATGACTTTCACTCGTTAAATGAGGCAATAAATGCCAAGGCTGGACGCAAATTAGGTCCTTCGATTCTTGTCTCACTCTCGCTACTCGCAGTGGTCTTTGTAACAATTTCATTTGCTAAATTTCTCTTCGCAATTTTTGTGTGGGTAGCAATACTTTTAGCAGCACGAGAGTTAATTCGGGCATATAAGGCTGGTGGCATTGAACTTCCAGGCAATGCAATAGCACTCGCTATAACAATCCTGCTTGCGGCTGCTTGGTTTGGTCGAGTATCTGGATTGGCAGTCGCAACTGCAATCGCAATCCCAAGCGTCTTAGTTTATATTCTCTTTAAAAATCCTAAAGATTTTGTACGTAAATCAACTGCTGCAGCATTTGCAATATTTTATCTAGCTTTTCTCGGTGGTTTTATTCTGCTACTGGCCCACGATAAAGAGGGTCTTGCTCGAATTTTCACGCTAGTAGTTCTCGTAAGTTGTAACGATACCTTCGCTTATATTTTTGGGGTCTTAATTGGCAAACACCCACTTGCTCCTCACATCTCTCCAAAGAAGACTTGGGAAGGTTTAATTGGTTCAGTAATTGCAACGACTATCGGTTCTGCTCTGGTATTTCAATATGCGCTCGAGCACACCTGGTGGATTGGCGCGGCAATCGGTTTAGTTGCTGTAGTTACTTCGACATGTGGGGATTTAATTGAATCTGCCGTAAAGCGAGATTTAGCGATAAAAGATATGGGAACAATTTTGCCTGGCCACGGTGGAATGCTCGATCGAATCGACTCCGTTTTATTCACTGGTCCAGCGGTCTGGTTTGCTCTCGAATTTATTAGGCACTTCAAGATATGACCGAGCTAAAGTTAGTCTTTGATGAGCCAAAGCAACGGGTAAAGCCACCGAAGCACTTTGCAGACTTAGATCCGGCCGAGCGTAAAGCTTTAGCAATTGAACTTGGAATTCCAGCATTTCGTGCAAACCAAATGGCGGTTCACTTCTTTACACATTACAACGATGATACTGAAACCTGGAGTGACATCCCGAAAGATCTCCGTGAGACTCTTGCGAAAGAGTTTGTTCCAAAGTTAATTACCTTGGTTAAATCTGTTACAACAGATAGTGGTAAGACTCGTAAAGATCTGTGGCGATTGCATGACGGTGTTTTGGTTGAGAGCGTTCTGATGCGTTACTCCGATCGCACAACGGTCTGTATCTCATCTCAAGCTGGCTGTGGAATGAATTGTCCATTTTGTGCAACCGGACAAGCAGGGTTAACTCGAAATTTAACTGCTGGCGAAATTACCGCCCAAGTTGTTGCCGCCGCACGCATCTGTGCTGATGGTGAATTGCCGGGCGGAGAAACCAGACTTTCAAATGTGGTCTTCATGGGTATGGGCGAACCAATGGCTAACTACAACCCAGTAATGCGTTCAATAAGAAATATTACGGCGCCACAACCAGATGGGCTTGGAATTGGTGCGAGGTCGGTAACGCTCTCAACGGTTGGTTTAGTAAATGGAATTGAGAAACTTTGCGATGAAGGAATTCCAGTAACCCTCGCAGTCTCACTCCATACTCCAGATGATGAACTTCGCGATACTTTGGTTCCAATTAACTCGCGCTGGAAGGTTCGTGAAGTTTTAGCCGCTGCAGATAAATATGAAGCGAAGACCGGTCGGCGCTATTCAATTGAATACGCCATGATTCGGGATATTAATGATCAAGCTTGGCGCGCAGATTTATTGGGACGGCTTTTGAAGAATCGGAATGCCCATGTGAATTTAATCCCGCTGAATCCAACCCCTGGTTCAAAATGGACTGCATCCCGTCCAGAAGATGAAGCGGAGTTCGTTCGGGTTTTAGAGAGTTATAAAGTTCCAGTGACGGTTCGAGACACACGAGGTAGAGAAATTGATGGCGCATGTGGTCAATTGGCCGCGTCCGAGATAATCTCTGAGGCATGAAAAAGCTAAATAACTTTATCGATGGAAAATCTGTACCAGCAAAGTCCGGTGCAACAAGTGAAATTATTAATCCGGCTACAGGTCAAGCGTATGCAACAGCTCCGGTATCTGGAGTCGATGATGTCAACAGCGCTCTTAGCGCCGCAAGCAACGCTTTTGTTGAATGGCGTGATTCAACACCATCAGAACGTCAACGCGCGCTAAATAAAATTGCGGATGCCTTTGAGGCCAGAAGTGATGAGTTAATTGCAATAGAGGTAGAGAACACAGGTAAGCCAATTTCGCTAACCACTTCAGAGGAAGTGCCACCGATGTTGGATCAGATTCGCTTCTTTGCTGGCGCTGCTCGCAATCTTGAAGGAAAATCTGCGGGGGAATATATGCGCGGAATGACCTCATTTATTCGCCGCGAACCAATCGGCGTATGCGCGCAAGTAACTCCATGGAACTATCCAATGATGATGGCTGTTTGGAAGTGGGCACCGGCAATCGCTGCAGGTAACACTGTTGTTTTAAAGCCAAGTGATACAACTCCAGCATCAACCGTATTCATGGCAGAAGTTATGTCAGAGTTTTTACCAAAGGGTGTATTCAATGTTATTTGTGGCGACCGTGAAACTGGACGCACACTAGTTGAACATAAGACACCTGCAATGGTTTCGATTACCGGATCTGTTCGCGCAGGTATTGAAGTTGCTAAATCTGCAGCGAGTGAATTAAAGCGGGTACACCTTGAACTTGGTGGCAAGGCCCCAGTAGTTGTATTTGATGATGCGGATCTTGAAAGCGCTGCTGAAAATATTGCAATCACTGGCTTCTTCAATGCCGGTCAAGATTGCACTGCCGCTACTCGAGTAATTGTGCAGGAGAATGTCTACGATAAATTTGTCGAACTTCTTGCAAATCAAGCAAAAAATAATATTTCAACTGGTGGCCCAACCGAAGATGTGCTTTATGGCGCCCTAAATAACGCGGACCAACTTGCGCGAGTTTCCGGCTTTGTTGAGCGCACCCCAAGCCACGCCAAGATTGTTGCTGGTGGAAGCAAGGTTGATCGTCCAGGTTATTTCTTCGCACCAACAGTCATCGCAGGTCTTCACCAAGATGACGAAATGATTCAGAACGAGATTTTTGGACCAGTAATTACTGTGCAAAAATTTAAGGATGAGGCGGAAGCGATTTCAATGGCTAACGGCGTTGCCTATGGACTCGCCTCAAGTGTTTGGACAAGTAATCATGGTCGGGCAATGAGATGTGCAAGGGCCTTCGACTTTGGTTGCGTCTGGATAAATACCCACATCCCAATCGTCGCCGAAATGCCACATGGTGGTTTCAAACGCTCTGGTTACGGTAAGGATCTCTCGAGCTATGGCTTCGAGGATTACACTCGAATCAAGCACGTGATGACAAACCTGAACGCCTAAATTCCCGCAAATATTTTGGAAAAATTCGCCTCATTTCTGTTGCAATATCCCAACTTCGTGGGGCTAGACTTTCCCCGTTCTCACTAGTTGCTCATTACGAGCTAGTCCTAAGAAGAAAGTGGTGCCATGACGACTGATAACTCCCACGAAGAGATTCAATCAGGCTTGAAAGATATTATTTCTGCGAAAGTTTCAAGACGCGGAGTATTTGCCGGTATCGGTGGCTTAGGCGCCGCGGCTTTTCTTGCATCTTGTGGCTCTGGCGGCAGTTCAGGTTCTGGTGGTGAAGCGCTTCGATGGGGCAACTGGCCGCTCTATCTAGATTTTGATGAGAAGACAAAGAAGTATCCAACTCTTGAAGCATTTATCAAAAAGACCGGAATTGAAACAAAGTATTTCGAAGATTACAACGATAACGATGAGTTCTTCGGCAAAGTTCAAGCTCAATTAAAACTTAAAAAAGATATTGGATATGACATCGTCACGCCTACCGATTGGATGGCGGCACGTTGGATTCGACTTGGTTACACCCAGAAATTCGATGGCGCCAATATTCCAAATGCTTCTAACATTCTAGATACTTTGGCAAGTCCATCATTTGATCCAAAGCGTGAACAGACCCTGCCATGGCAGGGAATCATGTCGGGCTTTGGATGGAATACAGCGAAGAATCCCAAGGGAATTCGCACACTCGACGATCTCTTTTCACCACAAAATAAGGGAAAGATTGTTGTTCTCTCAGAACTACGCGACACCATCGGCGTAATCCTCCTTGCACAAGGCGTAGATGTCACAACGGTAACTGAAGACCAATATATGAACGCCGTTGACTTTATGGCTAAGCAGATTTCTGATGGCTGGATTCGTGGCGTAAAGGGCAACGAATATGCTGAAGATCTAACTTCTGGAGATGCCACTGCGGTAATTGGCTGGTCTGGCGATATGTTCATTCTTGCTTCTGAGAATGAAGGAAAATTCGACTTCGCAATTCCAGAATCTGGTGGAACTATTTCAAGTGATAACTTTGTAATTCCTTACACAGTTGGCGCTGATGCAAAAGCTAACGCTGAGAAGATGATTAACTATTATTACGATCCAGCGGTAGCAGCTGAAGTTGCGGCTTACGTAAATTATGTTTGTCCAGTAAAGGGTGCTCAAGCGGAGATGGAAAAAATTGATCCAGATCTAGCAAAGAGTGAATACATCTTCCCCACTGATAAAACTATGAAGAATTTGCATGTATTTCGCGCACTAACAACTGATGAAGAAACTTCTTGGACTGAAGCTTTCCAAAAAGCTGCAGGAAACTAAGTGACAAAAGCCTCAATAGATGCACGAGGCGATCTTCGGCTAACAAGACTCACCAAGAGTTATGGTGATTTCACCGCAGTTGATGATCTTTCGCTAACAATCCCTAAGGGTTCTTTCTTTGCGCTGCTTGGACCTTCTGGCTGCGGAAAGACAACAACGCTACGAATGATTGCCGGCTTGGAAGAACCAACAGCCGGCAGCATTCATCTTGGCGAAACTGATATCACAACAACTAAGCCATACCAACGTCCAATTAATACCGTCTTTCAGAACTATGCTTTATTTCCACATTTAACAATCTTTGAAAATATTGCATTTGGCCTGCGCCGCCGCGGTCTAAAAGATGTGAAAGAGGCTGTTGATAAAGTTCTAAATCTGGTTGAACTTCCGCATCTTGCAGAGCGCAAACCAACACAATTATCTGGCGGACAACAACAACGCATCGCCTTGGCCAGAGCAATCGTGAATCGCCCAGCGCTTCTACTACTTGATGAACCGCTTGGCGCACTTGATTTGAAACTACGTCGCCAGATGCAGATTGAACTTAAATGGATTCAGAAAGAGGTCGGTCTAACTTTCGTTCACGTAACTCACGACCAAGAAGAGGCCATGACAATGGCGGACACAATCGCAGTTATGAATGAAGGCCAGATTGAACAGATGGGCTCACCAGCAGATCTATATGACAATCCGGAGACTGCATATGTTGCCAACTTCCTAGGTCAGTCAAACTTGATTAAAGGAACTATCTCAGGCAATGATGGCGATTCTCTTATCGTAGATTTATATGGCCAGAAAATTGCGCTACCTAAGAACCGATCGCATGCGATTGATAACTCAACATATGCCGGTATCCGCCCAGAGAAATTCCGGATCTCACTCTTAGAAACTCCCGTACATGGAAATGTATTAACTGGTGGCCGCATCGAAGATGTTTCATATATTGGTGTTTCTACTCAATATCAGGTTGAGATGCCGTGGGGCCAAGAACTTATGGTCTTCGAGCAGAATGATGATGGCGTAGCCCCATTTAATAAAGGCGATGCCGTAAATATTTCATGGGCACCAACATTTACCTTTGCACTTCGTGGCGATGAAGATGTTACTGCTGGATCAGAAGTTCAACCAGAAGATATAGACGAAGAATAAAATTTAATGGGAAAGATTCGCACCCCTTATCTGCTTCTGCTTCCAGGCTTTGGTTTTCTATTTACCTTCTTTATTCTGCCGATAATTAATTTGGCCCAAACCTCAACCCAAACAAGAATTGCTGGGGGAGATACAGGTGAATATGAGCAGACTTTAAGATTTACAAATTATTTAGATGCCTTTGTGGAAAATAAAGAGCAATTCGGGCGCTCATTTTTATATGCGACTATTGCAACGGTTTTAGCGCTAGCTATTGCTTACCCTCTGGCTTACGCAATTGCTTTCAAAGCCGGAAAATATAAGAACTTGTTGTTGGTGCTTGTAGTTGCACCTTTCTTCACCTCCTTTCTTCTTAGAACAATTGCTTGGAAGCAGATCTTAGGTGAAGAAGGTTTCGTTGTACCGACTCTGCGTTCACTCGGAATAATTAGCCAGAGCACAACCCTTACATCAACTTCATTCGCCGTTGTAATGGGTATGACTTATAATTTCCTTCCATTTATGACACTGCCACTCTTTGCATCGATAGACCGTATTGATCCAAGAACTCTTGAAGCATCGGGTGATCTTTACGCGAATGGCTTAACGACATTTCGCAGAGTTACCCTGCCGCTCTCCATGCCAGGTGTAGTAGCTGGGACTTTGCTTACATTTATTCCCGCCGCTGGTGATTATGTAAATGCGGCAATTCTTGGAAATCCAAATACCAAAATGCTTGGTAACGTAATTGAATCTCGCTACTTCAAGATCGTTGATTATCCAACTGCCGCAGCTCTCTCATTTACCTTGATGGCTGCAATTCTAATTTTAGTAACTCTCTACATCCGTAAAGCTGGAACTGAGGAGTTGGTATGAGCCAGAAGATTAAGGATGCAACGATTCCAACAATTCCACTTGGCGCACGTATTCAACGGTGGATCGGCCGTAATTTAATTCGCATTTATGCAATTTTCGCCTTCACCTATCTGTTCATTCCAGTGGCATATACCTTTGCATTTTCATTTAATGATTCTGGAAAGAGCAACTTGATTTGGAAGGGCTTCACACTTGGAAATTGGCAGAATCCATGTGGTGCGCCTGAAGTTTGTAGCGCGCTGGGTAATTCAATAAAAATCGGCTTCCTTGCAACTTTCTTCTCAACAATTCTGGGAACGATGATCGCCTTCGCAATCGGGCGACATAAGTTCAGAGGGCGTTCAACATCAAACTTGCTTATCTTTTTGCCAATGGCAACCCCAGAAATCGTTATGGGAGCATCCTTGCTCTCACTCTTCTTAGTATTTAAAATTAATCCCGGCTTCTGGCCAACCGTTATTGCACATATTGTTTTCTGTATCTCCTTTGTTGTTGTCACAGTTAAAGCGCGTATTGCAAGTCTAGATCCAAGACTTGAACAAGCTGCGATGGATCTCTATGCAAATGAGTTTGAAACTTTTAGAAGAGTTACCTTGCCTCTAGTAGCTCCTGGTATTGCAGGTGCCGCCCTTCTGGCATTTAGCCTTTCTTTTGATGATTTCATCATCACAAACTTCAACTCTGGAACTTTGACGACATTTCCTAAATTTATTTATGTATCTGCCGCTCGGGGAATTCCCGCGCAAGCAAATGTAATTGGCTCTGCAATGTTCTTCTTAGCTCTAACAATTGTTATCGTGGGGCAACTAGTAAACCGCCGGAAGGGGTGATCCCGGTTTCGGCTGTCCAACTTCATTGCTAACAACGACTCCTCTTATTTGAATCATCTCTCGCATATGCAACCTCAGTTGTATTGGCTTGATGCTGACCCACTAGAACCGGAAGTTCACCCAACTCTTATTGGTGAAACAACAACTGATTTATGCATTGTGGGCGCCGGGTATACCGGACTTTGGACTGCGTTATTAGCAAAAGAGAAGAACCCAGAGCGCAAGGTAATAATTATTGAACAACTCGAAACCGGTGCTGGTGCATCTGGTCGAAATGGTGGCTTCTGCAGCTACTCATTAACTCATGGATTTATGAATGGTTACAGTCGCTTCAAAGATGAGATGGCAATTATTGAACGTTTGGGTCGCGAAAATCTTGAAGGTATCGAAGCAACAATTAAGAAGCACAAGATTGATTGTGGATTCGAATTAACTGGCGAGATTAGCGTTGCTAATGAAGAGTGGCAGATGGAAGGCATTATCGAGGAGGCCAATCTTCGTAACTCATTTGGCGATAACGTAGAAGTATTAAGCAGGGAAGAGATGCAATCTCGAGTTAACTCTCCACTATCTGTTGGTGGACTTTGGGATCCAGATGGAACTGCGCTCGTTGATCCAGCACGTTTAGTTTGGGGCCTTGAACAGGCTTGTATCGCGAGTGGGGTTAAAATTTATGAGAACACAAGCGCACTGCGGCTAGAGCGTACAAAAACTGGAATTATTGTTCATACTCCTTATGGAAGTGTATTTGCACAGAAAGTTGCACTCGCAACCAATGTTTATCGATCACTGGTTAGAAGCGCTAAGAAATACGTTGTTCCAGTCTACGATTTTCAATTAGTTACAGAGCCACTTACGCCAGCCCAGATGGAATCAATTGGTTGGAAGAATCGCGAAGGACTTTCAGAGGCTGGAAATCAATTCCACTATTACCGCCTGACTAAAGATAATGAAATTTTATGGGGCGGATATGATGCTATTTATAACTTCCGTGGAAAAGTTCGCCACGAATATGAGAGCAGTGCTGAAACTTATGCGCACCTTGCACAAGCATTTCTAGAAACCTTCCCACAATTACAGGGAATTAAATTCACTCATGGTTGGGGCGGTGCAATTGATACTTGCTCGCGCTTCACCCAGTTCTGGGGCCAGGCCCATCGCGGAAAAGTTGCATATGTAATGGGATATACCGGACTTGGCGTCGGAGCATCTCGCTTTGGCGCCCAAGTTATGTTGGATCTTTTGGATGGTGAAGATAACGAGCGGACCAGATTGCGCATGGTTAGAAAGAAGCCGCTGCCATTCCCACCTGAACCATTTAAATTTATCTTTATTAGATTAACGCAATGGTCAATTAATAAATCAGATATGAATCAAGGCAAGCGAAATTTATGGCTTAAACTCTTGGATTCACTAGGGCTTGGTTTCGACTCTTAACTTAGAGGCTGGCGAAAGCGCCATCAATAATTCCAAGAGCCTGTTTTAACAAGTGTTCTGGCATTACTAATGGTGGCAACAAGCGAATTACATTTGAATAAGTACCGGCGCTAAGAATTAGCACGCCCTTCTGTTGGCAATATTTAATTACGGCGCTCATAGCCTCGTTGTTTGGTTCGATAGTTCCTGGCTTTACTAATTCAATTGCCTGCATCGCGCCAGCGCCACGAACCTCTCCAATTACTGGATATTTCTTAGCCATTGCTTGCAGCGCATCGACCATAATTTTGCCAATTACATTTGCGCGATCAACTAGCTTCTCTTCTTCGATTGTTGCGAGAGCGCCAAGTGCTGCTGCGCAGGCAACAGGATTGCCACCAAATGTTCCACCAAGCCCGCTTGCATGAACTGAGTCCAGCATTTCAGCGCGCCCGGTAACGCCAGCAAGTGGGAAACCACCAGCAATTCCCTTTGCGGTTGTAATTAAATCAGCATCAACGTTCTCGTGTTCTACTGCAAACATCTTCCCAGTACGACCAAAGCCGGTTTGGACCTCATCAGCAACAAAGACGATGCCATTATCTTTAGCAAATTTTGCAAGGCCAGGAAGGAAACCTTTAGGTGGAACAATAAAGCCACCTTCACCTTGAATTGGTTCGATCACAATTGCGGCAACGTTCTTCGCGCCAATCTCTTTCTCAATTTTATGAGTAACAACGTCAAGAGTTTCTGTTGCGCAAGTTGCGGCATCACCATCGAATCTAAATGGATATGCCATTGGCATGCGATAGATCTCGCTTGCGAAAGGTCCGAAGCCCTCTTTGTAGGGCATGTTCTTGGCAGTCATTGCCATAGTTAAATTTGTTCGACCGTGATAGCCGTGTTCAAAAACTACTACCGCTTGGCGTTTGGTGTAAGCACGTGCAATTTTGATTGCATTCTCAACAGCTTCTGCGCCAGAGTTAAGCAGAACTGATTTCTTTTTATGCGTTCCTGGCGTAATTCGGTTTAAGTGTTCGCAGACTTCGATATACCCAAGGTATGGCGCAACCATGAAGCAGGTATGCGTGAAGGCTCTTACTTGGTTAATGACGTTTTCAACTACGCGATCTGCGCTATTTCCAACATTTACAACTGCGATTCCAGCGCCCATATCGATGATTGAGTTTCCATCAACATCAACAATTACACCGCCACCAGCTTTTTCGACAACAACAGGAATCGCCATTCCAAGTGATGCAGAAACCGCATCATTTCTCCGCTTGATAATTTCCTGGGACTTTGGACCTGGGATTGGTGTTACGAGGCGGAGTTCTTGCGGGATATTTGGACCGGTTGTCATAGGCGCAGTCTATCTGAGGCAAAACTTTTGCTCATTGTTACTTAGAATAGGGGAGTGTCCGCTCCTATCGATTTAGTCATCCTTGGTTCAACGGGATCAATCGGAGTTCAGGCGCTAGAAATAGTTGGGGCCAACCCAGATAAGTTCCGAGTTATTGGCCTTTCCGCAGGATCTAAGAACCTTGAACTTTTAGCAGAACAGGCAAATAAGTTTTCAGTACCGGTAGTAGGAACTACGGGAAATCGAGAGACGTTAGTTTCGAAATTAGGTAAGACCCAAGTAATCGATGGCCCAACTGCAGCATCAGAAATTGCGGCCATGACTTGTGGCGTTGTACTAAATGGAATTTCTGGATCAATCGGACTTGGACCGACACTTGCCGCACTTTCGGTGGGAAATAAAGTTGCGCTCGCAAATAAGGAATCACTTGTAGCAGGTGGCGATTTAGTAATGGCTTTCGGGCGAGATCGAATCATCCCGGTTGACTCCGAACACTCTGCTCTTTACCAATGTTTTTTAAGCGGTAAGGCTTCGGAAGTCAAACAAGTTATCTTGACAGCAAGTGGTGGCCCATTTAGAGATCGTAGCGACCTTTCAGATATCACAGTCGCAGAAGCGCTAAATCATCCAACTTGGTCGATGGGTCCGGTCGTAACAATTAACTCTGCAACCTTAATGAATAAAGGTTTAGAGATAATTGAAGCGCACTATCTCTTCGATCTTCCATATTCCAAAATCAGTGCCGTAATTCATCCACAATCTGTTGTTCATTCGATGGTGGAATTTGTAGATGGTTCAACCATCGCACAGGCCAGCCCGCCAAATATGAAAGGTCCAATTGCATATGCAATTTCCGACGCTAACCGAATTCCTAAAGCAACGTCACCCATCGATTGGAATCAAAGCCACTCTTGGAATTTCGCACCAATTGATAATGCAAAGTTTCCAGCTGTTGATTTAGCTCGCAGATGCGGTGAAATTGGTGGGGGACTTCCAGCAATCTTTAATGCGGCCAATGAAGTTGCGGTAGAAGGATTTATAAATGGAGTCATCTCATTTGCTCAAATCGTTGATGTGGTTGATGCAACAGTTCAGAAGTTAGGTGGAAATTCACCGGTAACAATAAGATCGCTCGCTGATGTCAGTGCTATCGAGAATGATTCAAGAGTAATATCGGCCCAATTAGTTCAGGAGCGCAAGTGAATTTTCCAGGTTTAAGTATTCTCGGGGTTTTAGCCTTTGTAGTTGCACTCCTCTTCTCAGTAATGGTCCACGAGGCTGGGCATTATTTAACGGCTAAGAAATTCTCGATGCAAGTTACCGAATTCTTCCTCGGGTTTGGGAAGCGGATCTGGTCATTTCAAAGAGGAGAAACTGAGTTTGGAATCAAGGCAATTCCCGCTGGCGGATACTGTCGAATCTCTGGCATGTCAATAAATGAAGAGTTGCCAGAAGATGTAAAGCATCGCGCCTTCTACCTAGCCTCTGTTCCAAAACGCTTAATCGTTCTTGGAGCCGGTTCTCTTCTGCACTTTGTTCTTGGCTTTCTAATTCTCTTCGTACTTCTCGCTGGTGTTGGCGTTACCACAGTCACTAATACCATCGGCGAGATTGTTCCTTGTGTTCTAAATACTTCGAGCGGAGTTACTGATACTAAATGTTCGGCAACATCTACCCCTTCGCCAGCAAAGATTTCTGGCTTGTTAGCAAATGATGAAGTTCTCGCTATAAATGGCGAAGAATTTGATAATTGGTCTGATTACACGACAACTATTCGCGCTTCAGCAAATCGGGAGATAACTCTCACGGTAATGCGAAATGGTGAGCGGCTCGCAATTCCCATTACTCCCGCAGCCCGGACTTTAGATGGAAAAAAGATTGGCTACCTTGGAGTAATTAATAAACTTGGAACTCGCAAAGAGGGCTCATTTAAGGCGATTTCAACTAGTGCACGTATAACAAAAGATCTTCTAAGTAACAGTGTTACATCACTTATCTCTCTACCTACCAAAATTCCGGCGCTGGTTCGCCAGACATTTGGTAACGAAACTCGTGACGCCCAAGGTTTGGTCGGAGTCGTCGGAGTTGCAAGAGTTAGCGCCCAGACTGCAAGTGATCCAGGTCTGCAATCTCGAGAGAAGGTAGCTACTTTCTTAATTATTATCGCCAGCTTAAATATTTTTGTTGGCGTCTTTAATCTTCTTCCGCTACTTCCACTCGATGGTGGACATATGGCAATCGCGATTGTTGATGGATTGCGACGCTTACGAGCCAAGCAGAGAAGGGAAAGTCCGCCAGCACCGATTGATGTCGAGAAGCTGATGCCTCTGACGCTCGCAGTTTTTGCAGTATTGGCAGTTCTCTCACTTCTCTTACTTGCTGCAGATATATTCAATCCAATAAATCTCTACCAATAATCTAGGATGCAACCATGGTAAATCTCGGAATGCCAAGCACGCCACCACCAACTTTGGCGCCTCGCCGCATGAGCAAGCAACTTAAAGTTGGAAAAGTTTTAGTTGGCGGAGATGCTCCCGTAAGCGTTCAATCAATGTGCACCACTCTTACTTCAGATGTAAATGCCACTCTGCAACAGATTGCTGAACTCACGGCATCTGGTTGCCAAATAGTTCGCGTAGCGGTACCAAGTCAAGATGATGCTGATGCACTTGCTCAGATCGCTAAGAAGTCACAAATTCCAGTCATTGCAGATATTCACTTCCAACCAAAATATATCTTCGCGGCAATCGATGCAGGTTGCGCGGCAGTCCGCGTTAATCCTGGAAACATTAAACAATTTGATGACAAGGTTAAGGAAGTTGCAAAGGCTGCGGGTGACGCAGGAGTTCCAATTAGAATTGGTGTTAATGCCGGTTCTCTTGATCCAAGACTCCTAGCAAAATATGGCAAAGCAACTCCAGAAGCGCTTGTCGAATCTGCACTTTGGGAGGCATCACTTTTTGAAGAGCATGGCTTTAGCGATATTAAAATTTCAGTTAAACACCACGATCCAGTAACAATGGTTCAGGCCTATCGATTGCTTGCCAGCAAATGTGTTTATCCACTTCATCTTGGTGTAACAGAAGCTGGTCCAATCTTTCAAGGAACAATTAAATCTGCAACAGCATTTGGAATTCTCCTGTCAGAAGGAATTGGCGACACAATTCGCGTCTCACTCTCTGCGCCACCGGTTGAAGAGGTGAAAGTTGGAATTTCAATTCTCGAATCACTCAATCTTCGCCAACGTAAATTAGAGATTGTTTCATGTCCCTCTTGTGGCCGCGCCCAAGTCGATGTTTATACCTTGGCTGAAAAAGTACAAGCTGGATTGCAAGGAATGACAGTTCCACTTCGCGTTGCAGTAATGGGTTGCGTAGTAAATGGACCTGGTGAAGCGCGCGAGGCAGATCTTGGGGTTGCATCAGGAAATGGCAAGGGCCAGATATTTGTTAAGGGTCAAGTAATAAAGACTGTTCCAGAGAGCCAAATTGTTGAAACTCTTATCGAGGAAGCTATGCGATTAGCCGATGAAATGGAAGCTGCTGGTGTTGAAAGCGGAACGCCAACTGTAACTGCTAAATAAATTCGGTAAGGTAAGCCCATGTTAAAAATGTCTACCTTGCTGCTGCGCACCCTTCGCGATGATCCAGCAGATGCTGAGGTAGCCAGCCACCGCCTATTAGTTCGCGCGGGATACGTTCGCCGAATCGCATCAGGTGTTTATTCCTGGTTGCCACTCGGTTACATAACATATCGAAATATCGAGCGCGTAATTCGCGAAGAGATGGATGCCGCAGGATTTCAGGAAGTTCATTTCCCGGCGCTTTTGCCACGCGAACCATATGAAAAGACGAATCGTTGGGAAGAGTACGGACCAGATTTATTTAGATTGCAAGATCGTCGAGGAAATGATTATTTACTAGGGCCAACGCATGAAGAGATGTTTACGCTGATGGTTAAGGGAGAATACTCTTCTTATAAAGATTTACCACTTTCGATCTACCAAATTCAAACTAAATTTCGTGATGAGACTAGACCACGCAGCGGAATCATTCGTGGACGTGAATTTGTCATGAAGGATTCATATTCATTTGATATCGATGATGATGGCTTAATCGCTTCATACAATAAACATCGCGAAGCTTATATAAAGACCTTTGATCGACTTGGCCTTAAGTACAACATAGTCTCAGCAGTTTCTGGTGCAATGGGCGGTTCTGGTTCTGAAGAATTCTTAGCACCATGTGATACTGGTGAAGACACTTATGTGCTCTGTAACAAATGCAGTTATGCCGCAAATGTTGAAGCAATGGTTACGAAGGTTGCGCCATATTCTGGCGCTGCACCTGCAGCAATGGATGAATTCGATTCGCCTAATACTCCAACGATCGACTCACTTGTAGATTTATTAAATTCGAAATTTGGTACCGGACATCAAGCGTCAGATACTTTAAAGAATGTGCTAATGATGGCCGATGATAAAGCAATCTCTGTTTTGGTTCCCGGAGACCGCGAAGTTGATTTAAAACGTCTGCAGGCAAATTTGCCAGGAGTTCAAGAACTTCGACTCTTTGAAGATGGGGATTTCGCAAAGTTCCCAGCCCTTGTCAAAGGATATGTTGGACCACAAGATGCTAAGAAACTGGGTGTTGCGCTTTATGCAGATCCAAGAATCGTGCCTGGTTCTCATTGGATTACTGGTGCAAATAAGAAGAACACACACGTTCGTTTCGTAACCAATGGTCGCGACTTTGAAGTTGAAAAATATTTAGAAGCAGCCGAAGTTCGCGCAGGTGATTTGTGTCCAAAGTGTGAAACTCCAGTTGTAATTGATCGCGCAATTGAAATTGGTCATATCTTCCAACTAGGCCGCAAATATGCCCAGGCCCTTGATTTAACTGTTTTAGATCAGAATGGAAAATCTCAAGTTGTCACAATGGGTTCTTATGGAATCGGAGTCTCACGCGCAGTTGCTGCGATTGCAGAGCAGACGCATGATGAGATCGGCCTTAATTGGCCACGTGAAATTGCCCCTGCAGATATTCATATTGTTGCAACTGGCAAAGAGGATGAAGTATTTAAGGCTGCACTTACCTTGGCTGAAGATTTGGAAGAGAAAGGCTTGCGTGTGATGTTTGATGATCGCCGTGAAGCAAGCGCTGGTGTTAAATTTAAAGATGCTGAACTAATCGGAATCCCATTTATTGTGATCGTGGGCAAGGCTCTTGCCGAAGGTAAAGTTGAATTTCGAGTGCGCAGTACTGGTGAAAAAACTGAGATTGAACTTTTGAAGGCTGTTACTGAGATAACGACAAAGGTTTTGAATTCTTAATTAGTTGGGGTCACATGAGTATTGAAACCGCAATCTTTCTGGTGATCGCAGCGGGCTTTGCAGGTTTTGTTGATGCGATGGCTGGTGGCGGCGGGTTAATTCAACTTCCTGCGCTTTTGATAGGCCTATCCGAGAAGCCAATTCCGTTAATTCTTGGTACGAACAAAGTAATTTCAATCTTTGGAACTTCATCAGCTGCAGCAAATTACTTTAGAAGCGTTAAACCTGATTTAAAGCTGACTTCGTATATGGCGCTTCCAGCTTTTCTTGGATCGGCCTTGGGCGCCAGGCTTGCAAGTTCTTTTCCAACTTCAGTATTTAGGCCGCTAATTATTGTCTTGCTTGTCAGTGTTGCGATTTATACCTGGCGCAAGCCAGAACTTGGAATTACTGAGAGCTTGCGATTCACAGATCGCAGGCGCCACCAGATAGTTGTTTCTCTTGGTTTAACCATCGGCTTCTATGACGGAATCTTTGGGCCTGGAACCGGAACCTTTCTAGTCTTCTTATTGGTTGGTTTAGTCGGTTATGCATTTCTGAAAGCATCTGCCACCGCAAAATTGGTAAATATTGCAACAAATCTCGGTGCGATTATCTCCTTTCAATTAACCGGCCATATCTGGTGGAAGCTTGGACTCGCCCTCGCTGTCGCAAATGTTTGTGGCGCCATCATCGGGTCAAGATTGGCAATACGTGGTGGTTCACCACTGGTACGAAAAGTATTCTTAGTAGTGACGACAATTCTGATTGCGAAAGTGGGTTATGATTGGCTCGCTAACTAAAACTTAATACTGGAAAGGCTAGGCGAGATGCCATTGAATGAAGAAGTAAGCGCCGCTATACGGCCAATAATTGAAGCAACTGGAAATTACTTAGAAGAGCTCACAATTACAACTGCTGGAAAAGTCAAAATTCTCACGGTAATTGTCGATAGCGATACCCATTTAAATTTAGATCAAGTAACTGTTGTAACAAAGCAGATTTCTGAAGTTATCGAGGCGCTTCCAGTTCTTGGGGATGGTGCTTTTACTCTTGAAGTAACTTCACCTGGCCTAGATCGGCCCCTTACAAAACCCCGCCACTGGCGCAAGAACCTTGATCGACTGGTGAAAATCACAATGATAAGTGGCGCTGTTATTGAAGGTCGAATCGGTGAATCAACTGAAGCTACAGTTCTTGTTGGCACTGAAAAAGTATCTTTTGAAGATATAAAGCGCGCAGTATTAGAAATTGAATTCAAATGAGTGTAGATGTTGACGCACTAATTGCGCTAACAATTGAGCGCGAGATTCCACTGGAGAAAATGATTAGCGCAATTGAAAATGCAGTTACGGAAGCTTATGTTGAGTTGGAAGATGCTAAGCCACAAGGTCGCGCAGTTTTAAATCGAGTCGATGGCGAAATCTTGATTCATGTTCCACAATTTGATGAAGAGGGCATTTATACCGAAACGCTCACTCATATGCCCGAAGGTTTCGAGAGAGTAATTAAATCAATCACTCGCAAAGAGATTAAACAGCGGATGCGGGCGGCAAAAGATGCGGACGTCGTTGAAGAATTTTCAGCTACCGTCGGCGATGTAATTTCTGGCGTAATTCAGCAAGGCCGTGATTCAACAATTGTTTATGTTGACCTAGGTCGCGTCGAAGGAAAGATCCCACCTGTCGAACAAGTTCCCACCGAAACTTATATACACGGTCAACGAATCAAGTGTTTTGTTGTAGATGTAAAGCAAGGGCTTAAGGGACCAGAGGTAACACTTTCTAGAACTCATCCGCTCCTTGTTAAAACTCTCTTCACACTAGAAGTTCCAGAGTTAAAAGATGGAATCGTCGAAATTGTTGGAATCTCTCGCGAACCCGGATACCGCAGTAAGGTTTCAGTTCGTTCACATCGCGCAGGTGTAAGTCCTAAAGGCGCACTTATCGGCCCAGTTGGTGCCCGCGCAAAGGCTGTTATGGATGAATTAAATGGCGAGAAGATTGACATCGTTGATTACTCAGAAAATCCAGCGGTTTATGTCGCAAATGCACTAGCCCCAGCAAAAGTTTCAAGTTGTGAAGTTGTTGATCTTGAAAGTAAATCTGCGAAAGTAATTGTTCCGGATTATCAACTCTCACTTGCAATTGGAAAAGATGGCCAGAATGCACGTCTCGCAGCAAGGCTTACCGGATGGCGAATTGATATCCATCCAGATAATCCAGTGGAACGGATTCAAAAGCCAAAGCCAGAAGAGGTTGAAGCCGAGGGTGAATTTCCCGCATAATCTGAGGAATACTGGCGACTGATTGTGAACATCTGATTTTCACGAGTAAGGTTGGCCCTTGATAGTTTCAAATGTGAGGGATAAGAAATGCCGATTCCGATTCGGAGCTGCATAGCTTGTCGCAAGCGAGAGAACTTCAGTGAACTACTTCGCGTAGTTCGGATCGGAAATCAGGTTCTGCCTGATGAAGATCACCGTAAATTTGGTCGCGGTGCTTGGTTACATCGAAGTTGTTTCGATGTGGCAAAGGAGCGCAGATCATTTCAACGGGCCTTTAGAACAGATGAGAATCTTTCTACTGATCCGCTGGAGAAATTTTTAACTAACAAGTTGTAAAAATATAAGGAGCGAAAGCTATGTCAAGCAAGTCAAACCCAAATTGGGAAACTAAGTAACCATGAGCACCGCGCGCTCATGATTAAGGCATTAATTTAGGCTCCAATTAAGACGTGGGGCCAAGACAGGAAGGCAACTGTGGCAAAGGTCCGCGTTTACGAATTAGCAAAAGATTTAGGTTTAGAGAGCAAAGAGCTCCTCGCTAAGTTACAAGAAGTCGGCGAGTTCGTTAGTTCTGCATCATCAACCGTTGAAGCACCCGTTGTGCGCAAGTTGATGGATAAGTTCCCAGATCTCAAGCCCGCAGATCCTGCGCCAAAACCAGTTAAGAAAGCCGCAGCTAAGAAAACTGCTGCGAAGAAAGCAGCCGCCCCAACTGCAGAAGAGATTGAAGCGGCACTTGCTGCGCTTCCAGAAGCAACCCGTGAACAACTTTCAAAAGCCCAGAGCGAAATTCCGATTGCTCCAGAAAAACCAATCGCACCTGTCGCACCAATCGCACCAGTAACTTCAACTTCAGCGGTTAGACCTGCTGCACCTTCAATGCCACGCCCTCCTCGCGCTGGAAATAATCCATTTGGTTCAAGTGGTGGTTCTGGTGCAAATGCGATGCCACGCCCACCAGCACAACGACCATTGCGTCCAGGTGAACGTCCACCAATGTCAGGTCCACGTCCAGGATCTGTTCGTCCAGGTTTTGCTGCAAGACCGCAACAAAATCGTCCAACTACTGGCGCACCAACAAGTGGTGGACGTCCAAGCGGTCAGGGTGGTCAGGGCGGTCCAACTACTGGCGCACCAAATTCTAATTCTCCGTATCGCACACCGAACGCAAATGCTGGTGGCGCACCAACAACATTTGGTGGTCCAGGTGGTCCAGGTGGTCCAGGCGGTAAAGGCGGCGGACGTCATCAACGTGGCGGAACTGCTGGTGCATTTGGAAAGCAAGGCGGAAAATCTCGCAAGGCGCATAAGAGTAAGAAAGCGTTGCGTGAAGAGTTCGACAATATGGCGGCACCATCACTTGGTGGCGCAGTTATTCCGCACGGTGATGGCAATTCAACAATTCGCCTACGTCGCGGAGCAACCCTTATGGATTTTGCCGAGAAAATTGGTGGCGATCCAGCCGCGTTAGTTTCAGCGCTATTTCACTTAGGTGAAATGGTTACTGCTACTCAATCCGTTGATGAAGATACCTTCATGCTCCTTGGCGCAGAACTTGGTTATCAAATTCAAGTTGTAAGCCCAGAAGATGAAGATCGCGAACTTCTTGAACAATTCGACATTGACCTTGATCAAGAGCTTGCCGATATCGATGAGGCAGATCTTGTTGTGCGCTCGCCAATCGTTACGGTTATGGGCCACGTTGATCACGGTAAAACAAGTTTGTTGGATGCAGTCCGTAAGACCGAAGTCGGTCGCGGCGAAGCAGGTGGAATTACCCAGCACATCGGTGCTTATCAAATTCACCATGATCATGAAGGTCAAAATCGAGCGATTACATTTATCGATACTCCAGGTCACGAAGCATTCACCGCAATGCGTGCTCGTGGTGCGAAGGTAACTGATATCGCAGTACTAGTAGTCGCTGCGGATGATGGCGTAATGCCACAAACAATTGAAGCCTTAAACCATGCGCAAGCGGCCGATGTGCCAATTGTTGTAGCGGTAAACAAGGTTGATAAAGAGGGTGCAAACCCAGACAAGATTCGTCAGCAATTAACTGAGTACAACTTGATTGCAGAAGAGTACGGCGGAACAACAATGTTCATCAACGTATCTGCAAAATCAGGTGAAGGTATTGATGCTCTCATCGATGCAATTCTTCTTACCGCAGATGCCGCAATCGATCTTCGTGCAATTGCCGACGATGTCGCTCGTGGTGTTGCGATTGAAGCGAACCTAGATAAGGGCCGTGGCCCAGTTGCCACAGTTCTTGTTCAACGCGGAACGCTGCACGTCGGAGATGCAATCGTTGCCGGTGGAGCATTTGGTCGTGTTCGTGCGATGTTAGATGAGAACGGTGATGCCGTTAGTGAAGCTGGTCCATCTCGCCCAGTTCAAGTACTTGGTTTTACATCTGTTCCTGGTGCTGGTGATTCATTCATCGTTGCTGAAGATGACAGGACTGCTCGTCAGATTGCCGAGAAGCGTCAGCTTGCAATGCGAAATGCACTACTTGCTAAGACACGTAAGAAAGTTTCACTTGAAGACTTCATGGAGCAATCCAAAATTAGCACGCTTAACCTCATTCTTAAGGGTGACGTTTCTGGTTCGGTTGAAGCGCTGGAAGATGCCTTGCTACAACTCGATGTTGGAATCGATGTTGATCTTCGCGTTATCCATCGCGGTGTTGGTGCAATCACAAAGGGCGATGTAACTCTTGCATCTGCTTCGACTGCAGTAATCATCGGCTTTAACGTTAAGCCAGAACCACAAACTGCAGTCTTTGCTGAAGTTGAAGGCGTAGAAATTCGTTTCTATACCGTTATCTACAATGCAATTGAAGAGATTGAAGCTTCACTCAAGGGCTTGCTAAAGCCAGAGTTTGAAGAAGTTGTACTTGGTAACGCTGAAGTTCGCGATATCTTCAAATCAAGCAAGTTCGGAAATATTTCTGGCTGCTTGGTTCAAGATGGAACTATTCGACGTAACGCTAAGGCGAGAACACTTAGAAATAGCGTTCTAGTTGGTGAAGGTCTAGTTGTTGATTCATTGCGTCGCTTTAAGGATGATGCAACTGAAGTTAAGGATGGCTACGAGTGCGGTATCGGACTTGGTTCATTCAAAGACATTCAAGTTGGCGACATCATTCAGACCTACGAGTTACGTGAGAAGAAGCGCGCATAACAAATGGCCTCGAATCGTGCATTGAAAGTGGCAGACCGAATTAAAGAGATAGTTGCCGGAGCTCTTGAGACGCGGGTTAAAGATCCGCGTCTTGGCTTCATAACTCTTACTGATGTTCGAGTGACTGGCGATCTACAACAAGCATCTATTTTTTATACTGTGCTTGGTGATGAAGCGGCACAAAGCGCTACTGCAATTGCCCTTAATTCAGCGCGCGGAATGTTGCGAACTGAAGTTGGCCGTACTCTTGGGCTGCGAATTACGCCATCACTTGAATTCTTCCAAGATGGCTTACAAGAGAGCGCATCTGCAATGAACGATTTATTATTTGAAGTTGCTCGCAAAGATGCTGAACTTGCTAAAGCTCGTGAAGGTGCAAAGCCGGCTGGCGAAGCCGATCCGTATAAGCACGCTGAAGAGTAAAAATAAATATGCATGGCTTCGCGCTGATTGATAAAGCCGCTGGCATGACAAGTCATGACGTTGTGGCTAAGGCGAGAAAAGTATTCGGAACGAAGCGAGTTGGGCATGCCGGAACTCTCGACCCAATGGCGACAGGTGTCTTGGTTTTAGGTGTTGGCGCAGCAACCAGACTTTTGCAATATGTTACTGATGGCACCAAGAAATATGAGGCAACTATTCGTTTAGGCCAGGCAACACATACAGATGACCGTGAAGGTGAAGTTACTTCAACAACAGATGCATCTGGAATTAGTGAAGATCAAGTGCGTGAAGGAATTAAGAAATTTATCGGCAAGATCGCACAAAAACCTAGTTCAGTGTCTGCAATAAAAATAGATGGCAAGCGCGCTCATCAGAGAGTTCGCGATGGGGAAGTTATTGATATCCCTGCCCGCGAGGTAAATATCTCTGAGATAGTTGTTCTTTCTATAACAACTATCGGCGAATTTATCGATCTCCAAGTCGTTGTAACTTGCAGCGCTGGAACTTATATCCGGGCAATCGCACGCGATCTTGGCGATCTATTGAAAGTTGGCGGCCATCTAACTTCGCTTAGACGTACTTTAGTTTCACCATTTGATATCACCGAGTGCTCCGAACTCGATAGCGATAATTTGATTTCAGTAGCCTCTGGAATCTCGCGGATCTTGCCGATTCGAACTATAGATTTCGCAGAAGCGAATGAAATCTCTTTCGGTCGCGTTATTCCTGCAAGCAATAAATCGGGAGCGGTCGCAGCCCTAGATCAGAGCGGGGAATTTGTGGCGCTGCTCATAGATAAAGAGATTGATGGAAAGATTGTTGCAACCCCAACCCTGGTAAGCGTGAAAGAATAATCCAATGGCTCAACCTGGAAACTGCGTTCTCATCGGAATCTTCGATGGCGTTCATGCTGGGCACCAAGAGTTGCTTAATAGAGCGAAAGCACAGGGCAGAGTAATTGCGCTAACTTTCTATCCACACCCAACTTCGATCTTTGCACTAGAGCGAACTCCGATGCAATTGCTTCCACTTGAAGATCGAATCACTCAACTTAAGGCCCATGGTGCCGATGAAGTTGTAGTTATTGATTTCACCAGAGAATTTGCAGCCCTTACCCCTGAAGAATTTATAGATAAAATATTGGTAAAACAACTTGCTGCAACTCATGTTGTTGTCGGTGAAAACTTCACCTTTGGCCATAAAGCCGAGGGCACTTCACTAACTCTGCAGAAGTCGAAAAAAGGCTTTGACACAACAATCGTAAAGCTCTCGGAGAATCGCGGAAATCCAGTCTCCTCCTCTCGAATTCGTGGCTTAATCTTTGATGGCGATGTTGATCGTGCTTCAGAACTTTTAACACGTAGCCACTACTTGGTTGGACCAGTTGTCCATGGTGAAAAGCGTGGCCGCGAAATAGGCTACCCAACTGCAAATATTGGACTTGATTCA